>Ga0208414_1000014_pt1 | contig 224310 bp, 210 predicted proteins | sample AntAceMetag02UKE_FD_184770 | JGI IMG/M metagenome (GOLD analysis project Ga0208414, IMG submission 184770) | Saline lake microbial communities from Ace Lake, Antarctica - Antarctic Ace Lake Metagenome 02UKE (SPAdes) (version 2) | ecosystem: Environmental > Aquatic > Non-marine Saline and... | reverse complement strand
TGAAAGGAACCGATGACATTTTTTCTGATGCAATAATGCTTTGCAACAAACGAACCGCCTTGTCAGCACCACCACCTTTACCGGCCATGACGACAAATTCTACTGGCTTGACTGGCTCCCAGGCAGCAATCGCTGTGGACATAAAGGAAGACGACAGGGCGCCTACCATTGCTAATAATGTAACTTTCTTAATCACTTAATAATCCTCCGGGATTTTATTTTGCGAGATTTTTATTGTTTGAGCTGATTTTGCTCAACACTACCTACAGACTGAACTTTCAATTAATACTCTATAGATGTTCTATGGTTCAAACTAAATTAAAGTATATTGATAGCAACAGAAATTATATTGATAACATTAGGCTGTTTTTTATTCAGGTAGATAGGTATTTTTTAATACACCTATGCCATCGATTATTACTTCAATTTTAGTATTTCCTTTCATTGGCATTGCTCCTAAAGAGGTGCCACAAGCAATCACGTCTCCGGCTTCAAGCGTCATGTCTTCAGACAGCAGGCTGACGAGTTGAGCAGGTGAAAAAATCATATCTTTTATAGGGTAGTTTTGTCTTTCTCGGCCATTGACTAATGTCCTGACAGTCAATGCTTCTACATTTCTCAGCGTCGAAATACAGGGCCCTATAACGCCAAAGGTGTCAAAACTTTTGGCTCGTGTCCATTGTTCAAATGCCTTTTTTTCGTGTATGAGCTGCATCGCAGTAACATCATTGACACAGGTATAACCAAAAATATAATCCTCAGCCTGTGACACATTCACCTCTTTGCACTTTTGCCCAATAACAATACCTAATTCACCTTCATAAAAAATACGCCCTGAGTAAGAAGCTGGTGGAATGATTGCTGACCCATTACCAACGACACAACTACTGGGTTTAATAAAGTAATATGGTGCTTCAGGAATTTCATTGCCTTGCTTCTCAGCTAGCGCATAAAAGTTATTCCATAACGCGATTATTTTTGATGGCGAACAAGGCGCTAGTAGGGAGACGGTATCAACGGCAAAGATCTCATCTGTGGCTTTACTTCCATTAAACATGTCCCCCTCATAACGGATAATCTGTTCGTCTTCTAATTGACCAAAATGAATATTGCCGTTATATTCAAATCTTACCCATTTATTCATTAATTTATCTTCACGCTTTTAGTTAGTGTCTCGCATCTGGGCTTTTTAAGATCAGGCGTTCCCACAGATATCTCATTCTGATTTTTATAGTAACCGTTAATCTTAATAACAATTTGCTATGCGCCCACGCTGCTGGATTATTGGCAAAATGGTATCGATTGTGGGTGTTTTAACATCAACGATACGGCCTAGTTCCTGTACTGCAGTCACTAGCGCATCAATTTCCATTGGACGCCCCAAAGTTAAGTCTTGCAGCATTGATGTTGTGTGCGCACCAACAGCAGCCGCACCAGCAATACGCTTGTCGACGTCGATAGCGAAGCGTACGCCTAGCTTTTCTCCAATTGTTTGTGCTTCAAGCATCATGTTTCTTGCCACAGCACGCGTTCCAGGGTCAGTTGCGACGATATCTAATGTGGCATTTGTGAGTGCACTTAAGGGGTTAAAGCATAAATTGCCCCATAACTTGACCCATATCTCGTCGCGAATATTTCTGACTGGTGCTTTAAAACCCGCATTGATCATTGCCTTTGACAAGGCTCTTACGCGCTCTGTTTTTTCTCCTGACGATTCGCCCAGCGTAAATCGATTTCCGGCAATATGGCGTACCACACCTGGTTCAGATATTTCACAGGCAGGATAAACTACACAGCCAATGGCTCGCTCTGGTCCAATGCCGTCCCACTGCTTACCGCCGGGGTCTACACTTTCAATTCTACGGTTTTCCCATTCGCCCGAAAGCTGGTGGAAATACCACCAAGGGACTCCATTAACTGCAGTCACTACCGCCGTATTTTCACCCAATAGTGGTTGCATGGCATCGACTACATTAGGCACCGAATGGGCCTTTAGTGAAACGATAACAAAATCTTGTTCGCCCAGATCAGCAGGATTATCAGTGGCAACTGGATGAGTCACAATACGCTCACCATTCATATCGAGTGCCAGCCCGTTAGCTTTTATTGCAGCAAGATGTGCGCCACGAGCAATAACAGAGACTTCCTCACCTGACTGGGTGAGTAATGCTGCGATATAACCACCAATGGCACCAGCACCATAAATTGCAATTTTCATATTATTGTTACAGCCCAACTAGTCCAAGTTTTTCAGCAAGACCAATACGTTGTAATTTTCCAGTGGCACCTTTGGGAATTTCATCCATAAAAAGAATTTTTCTCGGGACTTTAAAATCAGCCATATGCTGAGCAGTAAACATTCGAATATCTTTTTCGTCAGCCGTCATGCCCTCTTTCAAAACCACAACAGCAGCCACTTCTTCCCCTAGTGTTAGATGGGGCATGGAAAATGTAACGCATTGCTGGATAGCAGGATGATCCATTAAAATCTCATCAACTTCTCGTGGTGATATCTTTTCACCACCGCGGTTGATGATTTCTTTCAATCGGCCAGTAATAGAGATATAACCGTCCGAATCGAGCACACCTTGGTCACCCGTGCGAAACCAACCATTGGTAAAATTTTCCTCATTCGCATTTGGGTTGTTTTCATAACCTTTGGTTATGTTTGCGCCACGAATTACGATTTCGCCAACTTCCCCATTTGGCAATATCTCACCGTCCAAACTCATAATGCCCACTTCAGGGCCGGCCGCAATACCGACTGTTCCTGCTTTTCTTACGGCGGGAGGTAGTGGGTTACAAGCCATTTGGTGTGATGCTTCGGTCATACCATAAGCTTCAATAACCGGGGCGTTGAATACTTTTTCCAATTCAGTCATTACTTGAGATGGTAATGATGATGATGATGAACGAATGAAGCGCAGTGGCACGGCATTAATAATATCCAGATTACGAGAAGCGCGAGTTAATATCGTCTGATGCATTGTCGGTACGGCGGTATACCAAGTTGGTTTTGCGTCGTCCATCCAGCCAAAAAACTTCAATGCGTTAAATCCAGGGGTGCAGTAGATGCTAGCACCTGCTCTTAACGATGATAAAACTGCGGCGATAAGTCCATGAATATGAAATAACGGCATGATATTCAGGCAACGGTCTCCAGGTACCAGAGACAAGGTATTCATTATATTTTCTGCAGAGCTGGTCACATTGCGGTGACTTAACGGAACTATTTTGGGTCTCGAGGTCGTGCCAGAAGTATGCAATATGAGGGCAACATCATCTTCGTCGACTTCATCATTTTTGGTTGGAACCAAGAGTGTTGCAGAATCAAATATGAGGTCAAAGTCACCGGCAGCTCGGCTACTATCAGTGACTAAAGTAATTAACGGAATGCCTAGCTTTTGAGCGGCAGCAACTGATGGCGACTCACTATTCGCTGCAACAACCAGTGCCTTAGCGTTTAAATCGCTGAGATAAAACTCAAATTCTTCCTGGCGATAAGCAGGATTTAGCGGCGCAGTGGTCGACGCACCAGAGATGGTAACAAATGCTGTCGCCATTTCAGGACCATTAGGCAATACGATAGCGATTCGATCACTTTTTGCAATCCCTGCTTGCTTAAGCGCTTGTCGCGTACGTTTTGATAGTGCCCGTATTGCGGAATAATTTAGAGGAGGCCGTCCAGGAGCTTGGATGGCAATAGCGTCATCATGGCCAATATTCAATAAATCGCAGGTAGTATTAACAGACACAATAGTTGTTTCCAAAATGGTAAGCCCCAGGCTAATTGCAGTAATTATGTCGATTCATAATAGAGTCATATCCGCTATAATTGAAATAAATGCGGGTTATTCCTACTATTCACACAAGTTATAATGATACTTAAATTTGATAGCGACTTTAAAGTAAAACCAATGGCCTAAATCGTTCTGTTTAACGAGTATCTAAGCAACTTCCGAAATAGTTATAATAAATCGACCTTACCTTAGATCAATAACTAATAACAAGTCCTTAAGGGAATTAATTCTCACCCCTGGGTGTTAATTTCATAAAATGATTAGATTAATTCTTGTCCAAGATTTGGCTGAAAAACTGACTCAATTCGACTTATTGTTTATCGAATTTAAATGGATCTGATAAGGATGAAGTACAGGCCATACCTGTAGTTCAGACAAATGATGTTCACTTTTTGACTAAATAAAATAGGTGTAATAAGGCTTAGTTCTTAACGGAATATTCTTCTATTTTCTTTACAACTAATAGATAGTGCTAATAGCCCTATTATTATTTTTTAGCTTTTTGGGGATAATATGGGATCGAAAACGCATCAATAGCCGAAACACTAATGAATACTAAGTAGCTAATTTTTTTGCTAACTTAAGCGCAATTGTGGATTTTGGAGGCCATAGTTAACTACTTTCTATCTGTTTTAGTGGTGCTTAGCCCACTCTTTTGTATGCAGGTGTAATAGTCAAAATTAAGGATATTTTGAGTTATTAGGTGATTGGGCTATGTTCCAAAAGACTTTAGATAGGTCCATTGTAGGTAGCTATTTAACGGATAGGAAGTTCGCAGTAAAGCTGAAATTTTAAAACTCATTATCAGAGGATAAAAAACTTGTTTTTATATAATCATATTACCTCTTGCAGTCTCTTCATATCTTAAGATTTGTAGAGCCCCAGCAAACTCAAAAGCTAACCTTTAAAAAGCTGTTTCCTATCCCAATATGGCAATCAAATTGCGGCTGATAATAATACCCAATCAAATAATTATTGACGAATCTTTATTCGCTTTTGTGGACTCCAAGCAATGAGTCGAGTAATTTTGGAATCTGTTTTAACTCCTCGGCGCTTCCTTGCCAAGTGACATGACTTGCTTCAATCAGTAACACCTGGTCAGCGGCATTAAGGGCACGTTCAGTGTTTTGCTCGACCAGTACAATCGCTACATTTTTTTGTTTCAAGTCATTGAGCACTTCGTAACATTCATCGACGACTTTGGGCATCAATCCCAGCGACATTTCATCAACCAGCAACACTTTTGGCTGGCTCATGAGTGCACGACTAATAGCGAGCATTTGCTGCTCTCCACCTGAAAGCGAGCCCGCTAGTTGTCGCTGACGATCACGTAATCGTGGGAAGTAGTTGAAGGCTTGCTCAAAGCCTGAATGCAGTGTTTGCTTATCGACAATTTGCCCTCCTATAATTAGATTTTCGAGCACGCTCAAGTCAGGGAATATTCGACGACCTTCTGGCACAATAGAGATGCCTTTTTGTATTCTTTGCTCTGGTTTCAGCATAGCAAGCTCAGCACCATCAACTCGAATGCTGCCACTGTATTGTTCGACTAGTCCAGACAGGCACATCAGCGTCGATGACTTTCCCGCACCGTTAGCACCGATGATCGACAATACTTTCCCGCTAGATACGGAAAAGCTGATGTTCCGTGCAGCTACAATATCTCCATAACCACAATTCAGCTCTGAAACTTCAAGCATGGCTTACTCCGAGGTAAGCATTTCGCACATTGGGATCAGACATTACTGCCTCGGCCTTACCAAAGGCGAGTGATTTGCCGTTGTCCTGAACATAAAGCGTTGGACAGATACGCATCACTTCTCGCAAATTATGTTCAATTAAAAGAATAGTTTGACCATCCGCGTTGAGAGTAGAAATCAAATCGGCCAATGACGCCGCTTCTTTCTGACTTAACCCCGCGAGCGGTTCGTCGAGTAGCAGTAGTTTCGGATTGAGTGCCAATGCCCGCGCAACTTCCAGTCGTTTGAGATAGCCTAGTGGCAATGTTCCAGGTAATTCTTTGACAACGTGACTAAGGCCGACGCGCGTTAACAATGCACGTGCTCTGTTGTGTTCGCTACTGATATCAGTAATCCACATGGACTTTAATGCATGGTGAGTTTTTTCACCACCACAGGCGAGGGCGACGTTGTCGAGTAAGCTCATTGCACGTAATGGTTGAACAATTTGTTGTGCCAGAGCCAGTCCAGCACGAATACGCTGATGTGTTGCTTTGTTGGTAATATCGACGCCTTCAAGGAAAACTTTGCCATCTTGCGGCTGTACGATACCAGTGATTACTCTCATCAGGGTTGTTTTGCCTGCGCCGTTAGGGCCAATAAAACCAATTAACTCACCATCGTTGATACGCAGGTCAACATTTTCGACGGCACATACTCCACCAAAGCGAACAGTTACACCGCTGACGTGCAGTATTTCAGTCATCGCTTATTTCCATCGCTCTCAGTTGTGCGCCTAGATATCGAAGAAGACAAACGGGTGCACAAGCCTGCGATACCGTCTGGAGAAAAGCGCATCATGGAAAAAAGTAACGCGCTGTAAAATAGCAACTTATAGTCATCAATAAACTGTACTAGCATCGGCAAGACACTGAGTAACGCTGCAGCGAATATCACACCCCACACCGAGCCAATACCGCCAACGATGACCATCGCCAGCACACTGATCGATTCCACAAACCCGAAACTGTCTGGCCCGATAAATCGAAAGTGATGCGCATAAAGTGCTCCTGCTACGCCAGCGGTACCAGTGCCAATAATGAATGCGATTAATTTATAGCGTGAGACATCGATTCCGAGTACTCGGGTGACGTCCTCATTGTCTGCAATCGACTTAAATACAAATCCCATCCAGGAGCGACGAACATACAATGAGAATGCGGCGAATGTGAATGCTAGTGCTACGCAAATTAGCATAAATCTGACTTTGCCAAAGCCACTGCCAGGAATACCGGCGATGCCAATTTCACCACCAAAGAAATCTTGCTGACGAATAATACCGACAAACAAAAAACCAACACCCATTGTCGTAATGGCAAGGAAATCATGGCGTACTCGCAAACTCGCCAGACCAGTAATAGCACCCAACACAGCGGCGCAAAGTGCGGCTGCAGGAATAGTCATTAGAAACGGTACGCCGGCTTTTGACAGCATTGCTGAGGTGTAGGCCCCAGCACCGAGAAAGGCTGCGTGCCCAAGACTGATTTGACCGCAAAAACCAGTAATGAAATTTAGGCTCAGCGCAAATAAAACACTGATCGCCATTGTTGTTAACAGGGTAATTTCGTAGCTCACAGCTTACCTCCCATCAAACCTTGAGGGCGCACCATCAGCACCAGTATTAAAAAAGCAAAGGCAATGGCATCCCGACCGAGTAGATGTCCAATATAAATGGTGCCAAAGGATTCAAGTATGCCGAGTAATAATGCTGCGATTAATGTGCCACGGATACTACCCAATCCACCGAGCACAATAATCGCTAGTGCTTTGTAGGAAGGCACGCTGCCCATCGTCGGCTCAACAAGATTATTTAACAGCGCCACCAATACGCCAGCGGCCGCCGCAAAAGAAGAACCAATAAAAAAATTGAGATAACGCACGTTTTGAATTTTGACCCCAAATGCTCGGGCCATATCTGGGTCGGTCACTGTCGCACGCCAGGCAACGCCAGTACGGGTACGCATAGATAGCCAGGCGAGTGCGCTTAGCAGTACGACTGACAATCCCATGACTAATATTTCGGCATATTTCAAATAGAAATCAGAGAACAGTTCGATTTGTCCTTGAAGGGGCGGCGTTTGATACGATAATCCGTAAGGACCAAACGCAATGCGGAATATTTCTTCTGCGGCGATGAACAAAGCAATCGACGCGATCAGTGAAACATACGGCGGTTTTGACAGAAGCGGTTCATAGGCAAGCTTATACATCAACATACCGGCGAAACCGACCACCAACATTGCGACTACCATCGCGAGTGTAAAGCTCCCGGTAGCATTAGTTACAATCACGCCAATATAACCACCCAGGGTGAATAACGCGGCATGTGCTACATGTAAAATTCGCAACAGGCCGTAAACAAGCGTCAAGCCGAGCGCAATTAGCGCATATATGCTGCCTTGCACAAATCCCTGGATAAATAGTTCGAGATAGAGCATTCGATATATTTTTAAATGTTTGTTTTCTTTATAATGTGCCCCCAATGGATTGGGAGCGCCACTATATAGTGCTGTGATCTATTGGTTAGGTGGTGCTAACAATTTAGAATCACTAATCACCGAATGTTCGTGCCAGTGTCCATCCTTCACTATTTGCACTTGCACATCTTTGAGCACCTCACCTAGTGCATTAAATGAGATGGTGCCTGTCGCTGCTACAACCGAGGTATCCGCTATCGCATTGCGAAGCGCCACTTTATCAGTTGCACCAACCTTACGCATGGCAGCGACGATGACTTTCACGGCTGTATGTGCAGAGGCCGCAACCATGTCAGCCTTATTACCGGTTTTTCTTTCAAACTCACGGATGAAATCTTTGGTTTCACTCGACTCTGAGTCTCTATTAAGCGATGTAGTAATGATTGTGCCTTCGGCAGCGGCACCGGCGATATCAATAAATTTCTGCGAGTCATAACCCTCCTGACCGATAATCGGCACAGTAATTCCTGCAGCCCGCAGTTGGCTTACCAATGGTCCAGCAGTAAAAAAGTAACCCGATGCATAAATTGCGTCTGGCTGATCGCTTTTCACTTTTGAAACAATCGGCCCAAACTGGCGATCTTTAATCCCATATTCGTATTCCGAAACGATGGTAATACCATAATCACTAGCAGATTCTTTCAGCCCAGCCGCTAGTGATTTTCCGAAATCATTCTTCAAGGTAATGACTACCACTCTTTTAGCGCCAAGCGTTTCACCAATCAATTTGGCACCGGCACGACCCTGAACTTCGCCAACAAATGACGTTCGGAAAACGTAATTTCCCGCTCTGGTAATATCCGGATGAACCGCATAGGCGGAAATGTAAGGTACGCCTGCTTCCTGAAAAATTCCCGCAGCAGCACGAGTTGAGCCAGAATAACTGCCAGAAATTGCTGCAACCACTTCATCTTTTTCAATTAATTTTTGCGCAATCGGCACGGCTTCTTTAGGAGATGCTTGGTCATCATAAACAATCAGCTCTATAGTATCGCCATTAATGCCACCGGCTGCATTTGCTTGTTCGACAGCAAGCTCTGCACCATTAAGCGCCGACGTTCCATCGGCAGCGGCAAATCCGGTCAGCGGCACGTTAAATCCGATTTTGATTGAGCTGGCGTGACCGGTAGCAATAGAAAGTAATCCTCCCATTATGACGGCCGATATTATTTTTGCTCTTTTCATTTAATCTCTCCTATGTTCTCTATTGGCCGTTGAAATAGTCCCCAACGGAGTATTTAAAACGGGACCTGTGTCCGAATTTAACAGGCCCGTTGAACTTTATAATTCAATCGCGCCCAAATTCAGGCCTTGCTCGCGAGCACAATCTTTGGCTGACTCGTACCCAGCATCGGCATGGCGCATGACGCCGCTCGCCGGATCATTCCACAATACGCGTTTAATGCGTTCTGCAGCGGCATCAGTACCATCACAACAAATTACCATGCCCGAGTGTTGAGAGTAGCCCATACCCACACCACCACCGTGATGAAACGATACCCAAGTTGCGCCACCTGATGTGTTGAGCAATAAATTAAGCAATGGCCAATCGGATACGGCGTCCGAGCCATCCAACATTGATTCGGTTTCACGATTGGGACTGGCAACTGAGCCAGAATCGAGATGATCACGTCCTATCACTACGGGTGCTTTTAATTCACCTGACTTCACCATTTCATTAAAGGCCAACCCTAAGCGATCTCTGTCTCCTAAACCCACCCAACAGATTCGTGCTGGCAAACCCTGAAAGCTAATTTTTTCTTGTGCCATGTCGAGCCAGTTGTGCAGGTGAGCATCGTCAGGAATGAGTTCTTTAACTTTCGCATCCGTTTTATAAATATCTTCTGGATCACCCGAAAGTGCAACCCACCTGAATGGCCCAACACCTTTACAAAATAAGGGCCGAATATAAGCAGGTACAAAACCCGGAAAATCAAACGCATCTGTAACGCCTAAATTAAGTGCTTCTTGACGAATATTATTTCCATAATCAATTGTCGGAATGCCTTGTCGATGAAATTCAAGCATTGCTTTTACATGTAAAGCCATTGATTTTTTTGCTTCTGTGGCGACTAATTCAGGGTCGCTGATTCTAGTTTTATCCCATTGATCCATACTCCAACCAATCGGTAGGTAACCATTCACGGGATCGTGTGCTGAGGTTTGATCAGTAACCATGTCTGGTTTAATGCCACGCTTGAGTAGTTCTGGTAAAATTTCCGCACCATTGCCAACCAGACCGACTGACAAGGCTTCACCTTTAGCGCAGGCTTCGTCAATCATTTGTAACGCCTGATCCAGATTGTTGGCTTTTTTGTCAAGGTATCGAGTTCGTAACCTGAAATCGAGTCTAGTTTCGTCACATTCAATACATAAAATGCAGTAACCCGCCATTGTAGCGGCCAGTGGTTGTGCGCCGCCCATGCCACCCAAGCCAGAGGTTAATATCCATTTCCCTTTGGTGTTGCCTTCAAAGTGTTGCCGACCGGCTTCTACGAAGGTCTCGTAGGTACCTTGAACAATGCCCTGGCTACCGATATAAATCCAAGATCCTGCTGTCATTTGGCCGTACATCATCAAACCCTTACGGTCGAGTTCGTTGAAGTGCTCCCAGTTCGACCAAGCCGGTACTAAATTTGAATTCGCTATGAGTACTCGTGGGGCGTCGACATGAGTTTTAAATACGCCTACCGGCTTGCCTGATTGAATCAGCAGGCTTTCGTTGTCTTCAAGTTGTTTCAGGCATTCAAGGATTTTATCGTAGCAAGCCCAGTTTCGGGCTGCGCGACCTATGCCTCCATAGACGATGAGTTCGTCTGGTTTTTCGGCTACTTCTGCGTCAAGATTATTTTGGATCATCCGATACGCTGCCTCAGTGAGCCAGCTTTTGCAGTTTAGTTCTGATCCACGTGGTGCTCGAATATTACGTGTTTTATCGATACGATTGTTGATAGGGTCTAGGGACATTTTTTTCTCCTGTTAATGCTTATTGGGTATTCGTGTGTTGTATTCACTAGTGGCATAACGGGCACCAAGATTATATCGGCTGCCGGGATAAATCAGCGTCACCTGTGTTACTACTTGTTTATTTTTCCAGGTGCGTCTATTAAGCTGCAAACAGGCATCGAATGGCCCTATTTTTAGTCGGTTTTGAGTTATCCCATCAGAAATGACAGCGCTGACAATATGCTCCATTTCATCTGGCTGAAACTGACTAAGCAAATAAGCCGTTGAGGTTATTTTGGTAAAGTCCTGAAGCAAAAATTCTGGGATTAGCGCTGGGTTAACGTATCGTGATTCGAGCTGAATTGGTATGTCGTTTTGATAATGCACCGCATTCAGGTAATACAATTCGGTATTGATTGGAACATCTAGGTCAGCAGCAACTTCGGTACTAGCCAGACGCTTTTCTAACGCCTCAACTTTTGAGCTATGCTGTTTGCCGTTGCCCGTTACTTCGAGTGCAATATCTTCCAACTCTATCAAGCTGGCATGACGAGGCTTCTCTGCGACGAATGACCCTAAACCGTGGACACGATTAATTAAACCTTTTTGAGTCAATTCACGTAGCGCCCGATTCACCGTCATTCGACTAACGCCAAGTGCTACAACCAGATCATTCTCTGATGGCAGTTTCTGCCCAGCCAGCCAGTCACCAGCGGATATTTTCTGTTCGATATTTTTTTTGATTTGCCCATAAATTGGTTCTGGTGCCAACTTATCTATCTTTTCTATAGTTAGGCTGATAATGGGCTTATTAACTGCCATCATGTGCCTCCAGTGGTTTGCGCCAAATCCCTGCTTTCATAATTGCAGCGCAAGGATTGAGTCCAATTTGATAGCTTAACATTGCCGGTTTATTGATATTCCAAAGCACTAAGTCAGCCTGTTTTCCCACACTTAACGAGCCTAATTCGTTATCGAGCCCGAGTGCTTTTGCGGCATTAATTGTAACCCCTCTCAAAGCCTCAGCGGGCGTTAGCCGAAATAGCGTGCAAGCCATATTCATAATAAGCAGTAGCGAATGCACCGGCGAGCTGCCAGGATTGGCATCAGTCGCAATAGCCATCGACACGCCATTTGCACGCAATGCCTCTATCGGTGGCAGTTTAGTTTCGCGTAGCACGTAGAAGGCACCCGGCAATAACACTGCAACAGTATTGTTCTTAGCTAACGTGGTAACGTCTTGTTCTGTTAGGTATTCAATATGATCAACCGACAGGGCTTTGCGTTTTGCCGTCATCACTGCACCACCCATATCAGACAGTTGCTCTACATGTGCCTTGACTGGTAAGCCAAGTGCCTCGGCACAATCAAACACTCGTTCTGCCTGTGCTACGGTAAAAGCGATATTCTCGATGAACACGTCAACGGCATCAACCAGCCCAGCCGCGTGGGCTTCGGGCAACATTTGGTTACAGACCAGATCGATGTAGTCATCACTACGATTCGCATATTCTGCTGGTAGTGCATGTGCACCGAGAAAAGTCTTTTGTATTCGAATAGAACAATCTGTTTCTAACTGTTTGGCAACTCGAAGCATTTTTATTTCAGTTTCGCTGTCGAGGCCGTAGCCCGATTTAATTTCTAGTGTTGTGACACCTTCATCTAGTAATGGTTTTAAACGGTTTTTTGCGTTGAATAACAAGGTTTCTTGAGTCGCATCTCGAGTCGCTTTAACGGTCGACTTTATTCCGCCACCTGCGTTAGAAATTTCTTCATAACTGGCGCCTTCTAGGCGAAGCTCAAACTCATCCGCACGATCTCCAGCATAAACCAAGTGACTGTGGCAATCGATAAGGCCCGGTGTTAATAGTCTACCCTGACAATCGATAACCTCTGGATCAAATTCGACCGCAGCCTGCCTGTCAGACATTAGTCCAATCCAAACAATACGATCAGCCTCAACTAGCAAACCATGATCGTCGACAAGACCATAACCAGCTTCACCGGTCATAGTGGCTAGTCTCACGTTGATAAACAGCGTTTGATGCTTTTTCATATTGGTTTTAATGAGCACTCTATACTTGTATATACATGTATGCTAACTTGTTTAATCTGGGTTCACAAGCGCTGGGTTCACAAGCTCGGTGTGACTAACTATAAAATCAACAGGAAGACGAGAAATAATGGCTCAAACCATATGGGCAAAATCAGCACTATTACCCAATGGCTGGGCTGATTCAGTAGAAATTACTGTGGATAGTAATGGTGATATAAGCCAGATTCTAGTCGATCAAGTCTACCACCAAGGTGAACGTTACAATGTTTTGATCCCGGGCATTCCGAACGTCCATTCACACGCGCATCAGCGTGCTATGTCTGGTCTAGGCGAACGCGCTGGTCAAGCTGCAGCCGATGGCACAAAAGATAGCTTCTGGACTTGGCGTAAAATTATGTACCATTATCTTGACCGTATTCAGCCTGACCATTTGTTTCATATCAGTTCGCAGTTATATTTAGAGATGTTGAAATCTGGTTATACCTGCGTAGGTGAGTTTCAGTATCTCCACCACAACCGTGATGGTAGCGCCTACCAAAATCCAGCCGAAATGAGCTTACAGTGCCTTCATGCAGCAGAAGCAGTTGGCCTCGGCTTTACTGCATTGCCAGTTTTGTACCGATTTGGTGGGTTCGGTAGTGCCGACTCTATCGAAGGTCAAAAGCGTTTCATTAACGATGCAGACGGCTTTTGTCACATAGTCGAATCATTGCAAACTGCGTCTAAAGCCAATCTTAATACATCGGTTGGTATTGCCCCGCATTCACTTCGCGCTATTGATCTGCCGTTACTCAAGTCAGTAATTGATTCAATTGGCAAAGACAATCTGGCTGCGATTCATATTCACATTGCAGAACAAACCAAAGAAGTCGACGACTGCCTCGCTTGGTCTCAGCAACGGCCTGTTGAATGGTTATTCAATCACTTTAATGTTGATCAGCAGTGGTGCCTGATTCATGCAACACACATGACTGATGATGAAACGATGAAAATGGCGGTCAGCGGATGTGTTGCCGGATTATGCCCAACCACAGAAGCAAATCTGGGTGATGGTTTTTTTAATGCTGAGCAATATTTTCAGGCAAACGGCAATTGGGCCATTGGATCAGATAGCCATATTTCAATCGATCCAGTCGAGGAACTACGCTGGCTTGAATATGGTCAACGACTGGTGACTAATGGAAGAAATGTATTAACTTCGTCGAAAACCACGAATACAGGTCGTAACCTGATCGATGGTGCCCTATCTGGTGGTGCAATGGCTTGTGGTCGAAAGATAGGCCGTATCGAGGTTGGCTATCGAGCGGACCTTGTGATCGTTAACGACACTCACCCCAGATTATATGGTCGTGAAGAAAATGATCTGCTTGATAGCTGGATATTTTCCGGCAACGAAAATATGGTTGATAGCGTCTATGTCGGGGGCCGAAAGGTCATCGAAAATGGTGTTCATGCGAATGAACAAAAAATTGCTAGCAACTATCGCCAAACTCTCGATCAATTAAAGGATTAGCACGATGAACGACACCTTAATTTTAAAACCCGGCAAGGCAACACTAGACGAATTGCGTTCAATCTATCGGCAGGATTTAACTAGCCCGTTAGCCATAAAAATGGATGAAACCTGCAAATCTCGAGTAGACGCTGCAGCTCTAATAGTCAAGCAAGCAGCGGCTGGTAATGTCGCTGTGTATGGTATCAATACCGGTTTTGGTAAGCTAGCTAGCACTCGAATTCCACCCGATCAAACGGAACAATTGCAGCGTAACTTGATCCTGTCTCATTGCTGTGGCGTTGGTGCTGAATTGCCCGGCAATGTCGTCCGACTCATCATGTCGCTGAAAATTTTGTCGTTAGGACGCGGCGCCTCTGGTGTGCGCTGGTTGGTCATCAAACAAATCGAAGCCTTCCTCCAAAACGACATTCTGCCAGTTATCCCTGGGCAAGGGTCGGTTGGTGCATCGGGCGATTTGGCACCTTTGGCCCATATGACGGCAGCAATTATAGGAGAAGGTTCGGTTCATTATCAAGGCAGCACTATGTTGGCTTCACAAGCCATGACATTAGCAGGCCTGACGCCCGTTGTGCTCGGCCCAAAAGAAGGACTCGGTTTAATAAACGGCACGCAGGTTTCTACCGCTTTAGCGCTGGGCGCATTATTTGATAGCTGGAATTTGGCTCAAACAGCGCTTATTTCTGGTGCAATCTCGACCGATGCTCTAATGGACTCAACCGATCCCTTTCGGCCAGAAATTCATGCCTTGCGTGGTTTGAAGGGCCAGATTGATGCCGCTCAATCATTACGTGATTTACTTGAAGGGTCGGTTATTCGAGAGTCCCACCGAGATGACGATGAGCGAGTTCAGGACCCTTATAGCATTCGGTGTCAGCCCCAGGTCATGGGTGCTTGCCTCGACTTATTACGCCAAGTGGCCGGCACTCTTGAAATAGAAGCCAATGCGGTTACTGATAATCCGATTGTCGTTATTGAGGATGGTTCTATCTTGTCTGGCGGAAATTTTCATGCCGAACCTGTTGCTTTTGCTGCCGATATAATTGCACTTGCGATCGCCGAGATAGGATCAATTACCGAGCGTCGAATAGCAATCATGGTTGATCCTGTTCAAAGTTTCGGATTACCTGCATTTCTGACGCCTAGACCGGGCCTTAACTCTGGATTCATGATTGCTGAGGTGACTTCTGCAGCACTGATGTCGGAAAACAAACAAAAAGCAGCACCTTGTTCAATCGACTCGACACCTACCAGTGCCAACCAGGAAGATCATGTGTCTATGGCTTGTCATGGCGCTCGTAGACTTTATGCCATGAATGAAAATTTAGCGCATATCATAGCCATAGAATTGTTATGTGGGGTTCAGGGTATTGAATTTCGGGCACCCATTAAAACCAGCAAATGCTTGATGAATGTCGTAGCAGCGTTAAGATGCCAAATAGCGCGACTCGAAGATGACCGCTACATGGCCGATGACATCGCTGCAGCCAAAGAATTGGTTGTTAACCTGTCAATTATTGCGGCATTACCTAACAGCGCGTTACTGCCACAGTTGGCTAGCTAGTGAGCTTTTACCTCATGAGAATTCACTTATGGATCATAACTTATGAAAATTGGACTAACCAAGGGTGATAGTCCACTTGTATTAGCTCAACCGCATGGCGGCATAGAAATACCCAGTGATATTTTTTCTCGCCTCAACCCAACTGGGCAAGCAATGGCGGATACAGATTGGCACATTACTCGCTTATATGAGGGCCTGTTTGAACAAGCAACGGTAGTTAGCACGCCCATACATCGCTATGTTATTGACGCTAACCGCGATCCTTCAGGACAATCACTCTACCCTGGCCAATATACTACTGGTTTGTGTCCAACAACCACCTTCGACGACCTGCCACTCTATATCGAAGGTCAAACCCCCTCATTAGACGAAATTACTACTCGCCAACAGCAATATCATCAACCTTATCACGATGCTATACGCGAACAACTCGAGCGAGTTCACCAACGCCACGGCTACGCCGTTCTATACGATTGCCATTCGATCCGATCTATCGTGCCTTGCCTGTTTGACGGCAAGTTGCCTGATTTTAATATTGGTACTAACGATGGCACTAGCTGTAGCCAGCAAATCACTCTGGCTGTCGAAAACGCTTGTGCATCTGCGTTACAATATAGCCATATTTCCAATGGTCGATTCAAGGGTGGGTGGACGACTCGACATTACGGTAACCCAGACGCTGGTTACCACGCCATTCAAATGGAGTTGTCACAGTGTAACTACATGCAAGAAACGCCTCCTTGGGATTATGACTCGGCCAAGTCAGAGCATTTACGTGTTGTGTTAAAGACGATATTGGAAAACTGTTTAGTAACCTGAAATAATTACCTAATGAGAAAATGATCGCTCTTTCAAGAAAAATAGCTGAAGATAAAACACTACCTAACGATAATTTCTGGGCATACTAATAGGCACCCACAATGATTACTTTTAGACAAATTCGACGTAGTTTGATTATCTCCAGCGTCGTTGGGACGCTTCTCACTGTCACCAATCAATATGAGGCAGTTTTTAGTGCCCAGCCCATCAATATTTTAAAAGCAGTTATTACCTACATCACGCCGTTTTGTGTCACGTTAATGGCATCTCTAATGGAAAGAAAGCGGATGATCATCGATGGCTCTGCCATTCAAGCTATACCACCAGAAGACTTGAAAGGGGCTCCAGATGATATTGCATCGATAGAAGCACCGTCGACCCACCGTGCTCACACAACGGATTAAACTGTTAATGTCACGTCAAAAGAGCGACTATAAAAAAACAAATATGACGTAAATTAACAGTTTAAAATTTAGTCCAAAGTCATCGGTGTCCTTGAAGAAAAGGAGCACTAGACACAATGGTCTCGAGCGTCCATACGACTCTTTAATAGTGGCTTTAGTGATAAGTGATATGAAATTTAGCGACTACTTCCATCTACCCGCGATCACGGCTGGCTTTATAGCCGTCCTAGTCGGATTCACCAGCTCGGCTGTGATCGTATTTCAGGCAGCCAAAGCCGCAGGTGCAACGCCAGATCAAATCGGATCATGGATGATGGCACTCGGTATTGGCATGGGTGTTACCACCATCGGTTTATCTTTACGTTATAAAGCCCCCATTATTACAGCGTGGTCAACGCCAGGGGCCGCGTTACTGGCAACATCATTGACTGGAATCCCAATGGCCGAGGCGATAGGTGCCTTTGTATTTTCAGCCTTATTAATCGTTATTTGCGGCATCACCGGCTGGTTCGAAAAAATCATTGATCGCATCCCGCTCCCAATTGCTGCTGCGATGTTGGCAGGCATTTTGTTTCAATTTGGTATCGACGTATTCAGCTCGATGGAAACCCGCTTATTACTCGTCGGATGCATGTTCATTACCTACCTGCTAATGAAAAAAATGTTTCCTCGTTATGCGATTGTAATTGTGTTGATCGTCGGACTCGCTGTTTGCCAGTGGCAAGGATTGCTTAATTTTGATGACTTTGAATTTGTAGCCGTCAAACCACAATTTATTATCCCTGCATTTTCACTTCACACACTGATCAGCATTGGCATTCCGCTATTTGTCGTCACCATGGTGTCACAAAACATCCCTGGCATTGCCGTATTGCGATCTGCTGGCTATCAAACTCCACTATCGCCCTTAATCAGCTGGACAGGTCTCGCCACTTTGATACTAGCGCCACTGGGCGGATACGCGCTTAATCTTGCAGCAATTACAGCCGCCATTTGTACCGGTGAAGAAGCACATGAAAATCCTAATAAACGCTACATCGCAACGCTCAGTGCTGGTTTCTTTTATTTGTTACTCGGGCTAAGTGGAGCTGCCGTTGTCGGCTTATTGCGCTCATTTCCAACAGAGTTTGTATTAGCACTGGCTGGGTTAGCCTTAATCGGCACCATTGCTTCCAGCCTAAAAACTGCTGTAAGTGAGGCTAAAACTCGCGAAGCGGCTATTATCACTTTTCTGGTTACCGCATCCGGCATGACAGTTTTTGGGATTGGGTCTGCATTTTGGGGGCTAGTGGTCGGGTTTGTAGCAGTATTGGTTTTAAATAGCCGCCCAAATTTAAGCCACTAAACCCTGATTCAACTCAACCAGGTCCACTACTTTCATGTAGAATCGCCCACCATGGAAAACCCAATACAAATTTCACTCTCGCAGAAGGCTCGACCACTCAATCAGTACCCACTCTATTGGGCTGAATGCTTTGGTACCGCGCCTTTCCTTCCCGTGTCTCGCGATGAGATGGACCAGCTTGGCTGGGATAGTTGCGATATCATTATTGTCACTGGTGATGCTTATGTTGACCACCCCAGTTTTGGCATGGCTATTATCGGTCGATTGTTAGAAGCACACGGGTTTCGAGTCGGCATTATTGATCAGCCCGATTGGCATAGCGCCGATCCTTTTAAGGCACTTGGCAAGCCAAATTTATTTTTTGGCGTTAGCGCTGGCAATATGGATTCGATGATTAACCGCTACACGGCTGATCGAAAAATTCGTTCTGACGATGCCTATTCGCCAGATGATATAGGCGGTAAACGACCTGATCGTTGCTCAGTCGTTTACTCCCAACGGTGCCGAGAAGCTTATAACGATGTGCCAATTGTAATTGGTGGTATTGAAGCTTCACTCAGACGAATTGCGCATTACGATTATTGGCAAGACAAGGTGCGACGTTCTATTCTGTCTGATGCCAAGGCTGATCTTTTGCTATATGGCAATGCTGAGAGAGCTATTATTGAAGTGGCCCATCGCTTAGCAAAAGGTGATGATATTAGTGCGATTACCGATATTCGCGGATCTGCTTTTGTTATTAAAGATATTCCCGAGGACTGGCAAATACTTGACTCAACCAATGTTGAGAAACCGGGTCGAATTGAAAAGCGCATAAGTCCATACGAAATGATTGACCAGGACAGCTGCGATAGCAGTCAAAAATCGGCGGATAAAGAAAAATCCAAACAAGTTGAGATTACCTTCACCGGTAAACTAGAAAAATTACAGCACAAACTAAAGCAACGCTTAAAAACAGTCATTCGCTTGCCTTCATTTGATGATGTCAATCGCGACCCTGTTCTATATGCTCATGCCAATCGAGTTCTTCACCTAGAGACTAACCCGGGCAATGCTAGAGCCTTAGTACAAAACCAGGGGGGTCAAAAGATTTGGTTTAATCCACCTCCTATTCCACTCACGATGGAAGAAATGGATTATGTATTCAGCTTTAATTATGCCCGTGTTCCACATCCAATGTATCAAAAGGCACGTATTCCAGCCTACGAAATGATCCGCTTTTCTGTGAATATTATGCGCGGCTGTTTTGGCGGTTGTACTTTTTGCTCTATTACAGAGCATGAGGGTAGAGTCATCCAAAGCCGATCTGAAGACTCGATCATTAATGAAATTGAACAAATGCGCGATAAAGTGCCCGGGTTTACCGGCATTGTCTCTGACTTAGGTGGCCCAACGGCCAATATGTATCGGCTTGCCTGTAAGTCCAGAACCATCGAGGCCGCTTGTCGTCTGCCTTCTTGTGTTTACCCGGGTATTTGTGAAAACCTTGATACGGATCATTCCTCGCTAATTGCACTGTACCGTCGCGCTCGCGGCTTGAAAGGGGTTAAAAAGGTGCTGATTAGTTCTGGTTTACGCTACGATCTGGCCATTGAATCACCCGAATATGTGGAAGAGCTAGTCACTCATCATGTCGGTGGTTATTTGAAGATAGCACCTGAGCACACCGAGCAAGGACCGTTATCTAAAATGATGAAACCCGGTATGGGCAGCTATGACCGCTTTAAGGCTTTGTTCGAAAAGTTTTCGAAAAAGGCAGGCAAGGAGCAGTACCTGATTCCTTACTTTATTGCGGCGCACCCTGGAACCACCGCAGAAGACATGATGAATTTGGCGCTTTGGCTTAAAAAGAATGGTTTCAAAGCGGATCAGGTACAAAATTTTTACCCCTCGCCGATGGCGACTGCCACCACCATGTACCACACTGGCAAGAACCCACTTAAGCGCGTTAAGAGAGATAGTGAAGAGGTTATTACCGCCAAGGATGACAAGCAACGACGATTACACAAGGCATTTTTAAGATATCATGATCCAGACAATTGGCCAATGTTGCGCGAAGCATTGACGACAATGGGACGGGAAGACTTAATTGGTAGTGCTAAACATCAATTAATTCCAACGTTTCAACCTAAAGATGGCGACGCCTATAAAAGTCCTAGACGAAAAAATAGCACGCCTCGTCAACAGAGTAATAATAAATCGGCCAATAACAACCAACCACGTCGAGGTCGAATTTTGACCCAACACACCGGCCTACCACCAAGAAAGCATAGCTAGGGGCTGCTCGTTGCAATCATGAGACAGTGCTTTTTTGCAGTTTTTCTTTCTGTCTCTATATGTTTATGTCTGGCTGCATTGCCATCTGCGGCCAGCGATAAGTCCGATAAAGAACAAGAGCTTAAGACATTACAGGCCAAGATTTCTCAATTACAGGAAGCTATTGGGGTAAAGCAAGATAGCAAATCAACCTATGTAAAGCAGCTTAAAAAGATTGAGACAAGTATTGGCCGCATCAGTCAGAAGATTTCGGCATCGAAAAAAGAAATAATTCATAAAAAAACAGAATTAATGGCGTTACAGGAGCTAAAAAAGAAAAGTCGTAACCAGTTAAGTCAAGAAAGTTCAACACTCGCCCAACAAGTCTATTCAGCCTACACCCTTGGCCAACAGGAAAAGATTAAGTTACTCTTTTCGCAACAAGATGCCGGAGATTTGCAAAGGAACCTAATTTATTATCAATATTTTTCAAATGCACGGGTTAACTTAATTAATCGTGTGCAGGAGAATATTGATACCCTATTAGCGACTGAAGCGAACATCAGCAACACTAAAAAAAATCTCGAAGTCAGCCATCAAAAACTAGAAGATCAGAAAAATCAGCTCAAGCAAAACAGCTCAAAAAGAAAAGCCATTATTGCCTCGCTCGATCAGCAATTACAGCAACAAAGTGGTGTCCTCGGCAAGCTTCAGGTTGGTGCAAAGGCTTTAGAGTCACTCATAAACTCAATTGAAGATATTCTTATCGAATCACCAGAGCCACGATTTGACAATAAACCGTTTGCTTCGCTTCGAGGCCAACTTGCTTGGCCAGTAAAGGGCAATATCTTGAAACTGTTTGGTCGCCAGAAACATCTTTCTGAACTGCGCTGGCAAGGTGTTTTAATTGAAGCGCCTGTCGGTCGTCATGTGAAAGCCATTTCTAGCGGCAGAATTGTTTTTGCAGACTGGTTACGTGGACTGGGCAACATTATTATTATCGATCATGGCAATTCTTATCTATCGCTTTACGGCCATAATGAATCATTGTTTAAGTCCGCTGGCGAATGGGTTGAAGCTGGTGATATTATTGGTAGTATTGGTAGTAGCGGTGGTCAAAAAAATCCGAGCCTATATTTTGAGATACGTGAAAAAGGCAAGCCTCAAAACCCTACCAAATGGTGTAAAACCTAAAATTAATTTTTGGGTTTATTTTTAGACCTAAAACTTTAAAATGTTTACAACTTTTGAACGATTATCTAGTCTACAATGACTGAATTCTAAACGGAGACTCTAATGTTTAATAAATTAAGACAATCGACCCTACTTTTTGTCGGTATTTTACTCGGTTTATCGCTAGCGATCGGTCATAGTGTCTATGCCCTGAAAGATGATCAGGTTCGGACTCTCGATATTCCTTTTGAGTCTTTACAAGCTTTTACCGACGTTTTTTCGAAAGTTAAATCTGACTATGTTGAAGGGGTTGACGATAAAAAACTGATTGAAGACGCCATTCGTGGCATGTTGAGTGGACTTGACCCTCATTCTGCTTTCATGAACACTGCTGAATTTACTGAGCTAAAAGTCGGCACTACGGGTCAATTCGGTGGTTTAGGCATTGAAGTTAGTATGGAGAATGGCTATGTTAAGGTTATTTCACCGATAGATGACACACCCGCTGCACGAGCTGGCCTGCAACCCAGCGACCTAATTATTCAACTAGATGAAACGCCCGTTAAAGGCATGACTTTGAATGACGCCGTTAAGATTATGCGGGGAGAGCCTGATACCGACATTTTGTTAACCATCGTAAGAGAAGGCGAAAGTGCGCCACTTGAATTTACAATCACCCGAGAAATCATTCGAGTTAAAAGCGTCAAAAGTAAAATGCTTGAAGATGGTTATGGTTATGTTCGTATTGCTAGCTTTCAGTCACGAACCACGACTGATCTTCTTAAATCGATCACTGATCTGCAAAAAGAAACGCCACTGAAAGGCATGGTCTTGGATTTACGTAATAACCCAGGTGGCGTGCTCAGTGGTGCTATCGGTGTATCAAATGCCTTTATCAATGATGGTTTGGTTGTCTATACTGAGGGTCGCATTGACGATTCAAGCCACCGTTACAATGCGACACCCGGTGACAGTTTAAATGGCGCGCCGCTTATTATCTTAATTAATGGTGGCTCAGCATCGGCATCTGAGATTGTTGCTGGTGCAATGCAAGATCACAAACGCGCCATCATCATGGGCACTAAATCATTTGGTAAAGGTTCAGTTCAGACGATTCAAGAACTACAAAATGGATCAGCGGTAAAGATTACAACGGCTCGTTACTTCACTCCTAATGGCCGTTCAATTCAAGCTAAAGGTATTGAGCCAGATATTGAATTAAAAACATTGCGCCTTCCAGCGAATGATAATAAACAACGTAAATCCTATTCTGAAAATGATTTATCGGGTCACTTAAGTAATCCTGATGATGAAAAGACAGCTGATGATGCGGAAGTTACTCCTGATAAAGAAAAAGTCGAAAACTTAGCAGAAATAGACTTTCAACTATATGAAGCCTTAAACCTGCTTAAGGGTATGAATATTCTTAGTCAAATGGGCCAAAACTAATTCGAGTCATTAAAAGATACCTATGGCTAGGTTTTTACCGCTCATTGCATTAATAGTTTCGGCGCCTCTATTGGGCGCCGACCAGCGACCCATTCTGTCGCTCGTTATTGATGATTTAGGCTATTCTTTCTCACAGGGCAAAGCTGCACTCAATCTAGAGGGTGATCATACCTTCGCCATTATTCCTGGTACGACCTACGGTAAGAAGCTAGCTGCTTTAGCTAACACTAAAAGCAAAGAGATAATTCTACATTTACCATTGCAGGCATCAAACATTTTAGCTGCAGCCGAGTCGAACACTTTAACTGAGTCGATGAATGAGGATCAAATTACCCTCAATACGGTTACTATGCTCTCAGAATTTCCCAATATAAAAGGTATTAATAATCATATGGGGAGTCATCTGACTGAAATTAGCTATTTTATGCGTCCGATTATGGAGAGTATTAAGGCTTACCGATCTCAGCTATATTTCCTTGATAGCCGTACCTCTTCTCGAAGCGTTGCTTACATTGAAGCATTGAACTCTGGATTAGATTCAGTGAAACGTGATGTTTTTTTGGACAATGATTATACCAACTTAGAGTCGATAAGGCTTCAATTTGCACTGTGGCTAAAAAAAGCGCGTGATACAGGTTCTGCTCTTGCCATTGGCCATCCACACGCTAATACCATTAAGGTCCTAAAAGAGAATTTACCCTTGGCCCAGAAAGAATTTCAGTTTATGCGTGTTTCGCAGCTTATTTCTGAGGCTAAACAGTCAAAGAGACTAAAGGACTCTCAGCAATATTTATCAAAACTTAAGTAGTTAAAAACCTCAAAAATTAAATCAACTTTAAGTTAGGGCTAGGTTCTAGAGTCTCCACGTACCATTACTACCTTACCTGTCCTGACCATTTCAACTACTTTAAAATTTGAAATCATTGCTACGAATGCATCAATCTTTTTACTATTGCCCGCGATACTGAATATCATTGAAGTTTGAGTCAAGTCGAGTGTTTTGCAACCAAAATGTTCTGCAATTTGCATCGCTTCACTGCGGTTATCGATATCACACAATATTTTGATCATGGCAAATTCTTTAACAACCGATGTTTCGAAACTATGATCGGCACAATTCACAACGTCGATCAGCTTATTCACTTGCATGATTATTTGATCTAGCATGCCCTCATCACCAGAAAGCCCGATGGACATTCTTGAAAAGCGGCCATCCATACCTGGTGAAACTACTAGCGACTCAATATTGTAATTCCTGCGTGCAAAAGTTTGAGCAATACGGGCCAATACGCCGGGCGTATTTGAAACATATACACTCAGCGTATGCTGCGAACTAGAATGCACGATCGTCGGTGATTTGTCGGTTGTTACTATTTCCTTATTGTCTATTGTCATAGTTGTATTCTCTATACCTACTCTTAGAGCTTAATGATCAGGCGTTGTTAACAAAGTCAGTCAACTCTTTTATGTAGATCCTGTTGGCTTTGCCAGTTTTTCTTTTGGTGGCTCTATTAACATATCCTCTAAGGCCGCACCTGCAGGAATCATTGGAAAAACGTTTTCATTTTTCGTGACTTCAGCATTAATCAGAACCGGGCCACCTCTATGCGCAATAGCCTTTTCTAAAACTTTTCGAATATCCGCTGGGCGTTTAAGATTATAGCCCGTTGCACCATAAGCCTCAGCTAATTTTACAAAATCAGGATTACCAACCAGATCAACACCACTTTCACGCTCGTCAAAAAATAACTCTTGCCACTGACGGACCATACCTAAGTAATGATTATTCAATACTAGAATAATGATCGGTAGTTTTTCAATAACCGCCGTTGCCAATTCAAACAAAGTCATTTGAAAACCACCATCACCAACGACTGCAATTACTAAATCATCTGGCCGACCGAGTTGTGCGCCAATGGCCGCTGGGAAACCAAACCCCATGGTGCCAGCACCACCAGACGTTAGCCACTGGAATGATTTATCGCATTTATAAAACTGTGCAGCCCACATTTGATGTTGGCCAACATCAGTTGTCATAATCGCCTTGCCTTCTGTTAGCTTATAAAGCTCATCCAACACATGCTGCATCTTTAGACCTCCGTGGATTTTGTATGACAATGGGAACTTTTTCTTAAAGCCCTGAACCTTTTCAACCCATTCGTCTGAGTCGAGGCGTTCAATATGTTTATTAAGCTCTGTCAAAATCGCTTTTGCATCACCAACACATTGATAGTGTGGCACGATCATCTTACCAATCTCTGCAGGATCAATATCAATATGAATAATGGTTGCGTGACGGCCAAATTTATCTGCTTGACCAATAATACGATCGTCAAAGCGAGAACCGACCGATAAGATTAAGTCGGCTTCCACGATTGCTTTGTTCGCATACGCCGTGCCATGCATGCCCAGCATACCCAGCGCTAATTCATGACTTTCAGGGAAGACACCTTTTCCGAGCAAAGTATTGGTTACTGGAGAGTTGAGTGTTTCAGCTAAATATTTAAGTTCAACATCAGCATTCGCTAGCATTGCGCCTTGCCCGGCAAGGATTAGCGGCCTTTTTGAAGTCTTAATTGCCTCAGCAATGGCTTTAATTTCAGCAATATTCAAATCATAAGCTAATTCTGGTTTATAACCAGGTAAGTTCATTTCTTGATCTAGTTCGCCATCGAAAGGTCCCTGGCTTAAGTCTTTAGGTATATCTATTAAAACCGGGCCTCGGCGTCCAGTGGTTGCGATATGATAAGCCTCTTTAACGATACGCGGTATGTCATTAGTCGCTTTTACCAAATAGCTGTGCTTCACCACAGGCATCGAAATTCCAAATATATCCGCTTCTTGGAAAGCATCCTTACCCAGCATCCAAGTGACTTGCTGACCCGTAATAATTATCATCGGTATCGAATCCATGTCAGCCGTCATGATACCAGTGATGGTGTTACCTGCACCAGGTCCACTCGTAACCAAGACACAGGCCGGTTTACCGGTTGCTCTCGCATAACCATCAGCCATATGGACTGCACCTTGTTCGTGACGAACCATAACAAATTTAATCTTCGTTTTTATCGTTTCGAGCGCATCGAATATTGGCAGTACTGCTCCACCAGAATATCCAAACATAATCTCAATACCTACACTTTCTAAACATTTAAGTAAGGCTTGAGCGCCATCTAATTGCTGTGTTTCCATGTCTTTAATTGCCTGATATCTGTTTTTCATCTAATTTCTTTATTTAATCGTTCTTTTCTATTGCTATATAGAAAATAAGAATTATAACGCAAAGTTTGTATAAAGAAAGGAATGTGTTGCTTTAAAAGGTGAATTATATTGCTAACATCGAACTTTTAGCTGCCTATTTTCGTATTTCTTATTATTTTTAGCTCAATGTTACTATTCAGGTATTTGCAGGCGCGCTTAAAACACATCTATTTTGTCTAATTCTGTTTTACGCACATTCACGCTTAAGGCATAGGCATAGCCATACTGTATGATTGTTAACATTCAAACATATACTTGCTTTACTCTACGGTAACTGATTTTGCCAAGTTTCTAGGTTGGTCAACGTCTGTTCCACGCAGTACCGCAACGTGATAGCTCAATAGTTGAAGAGGGATAGTCGATAATATTGGTGTTGTCCATTTTGTTTCACCGGCCATTTCAATTACAACATCATCACTAGTTTCTTCTAATTTGACGCCCTGATGTGCAAATATATAAAGTTTTCCACCTCGTGCTTTGACTTCCTGCATATTGGAATGCAATTTTTCCAGCAATTCATCATTCGGTGTTACTACTACTACTGGCATGTCGGCATCGACTAGTGCAAGTGGCCCATGTTTGAGTTCACCTGCTGGATAGGCTTCCGCATGAATATATGAAATTTCTTTGAGCTTGAGTGCTCCTTCCATTGCGATGGGGTAGTGTTCACCTCTTCCTAAGAATAAGGCATCTTTTTTGTCGATAAAATCTTCCGCGATTGTTTTTATTTTCGAGTCTAATTCAAGTAACTTTTCTACCTGTCGTGGCAGCTCGACTAGCTCCTTTACGATAGCGGATATTATTGATGATTCAAGATTTCGGACCTTCCCGATGGATAAGGTCAGTAACAACATGGACACTAACTGAGTAACAAACGCTTTAGTTGATGCCACGCCAATCTCTGGGCCTGCTCGAGTCATTAGTACTAAATTTGATTCGCGCACTAAAGACGATTCAGGCACGTTACAAATACTTAAAGATCCACAGTAATTATCTGATGAAAGATTTCTAAGTGCAGCTAGTGTATCGGCTGTTTCACCTGATTGGGACAAGGTTACAAATAAGGTGTTTTTAGGCACTACAGCTTTTCGGTAACGAAATTCACTCGCAACTTCTATTTGGCAAGGCAACTCTAACAGTTCTTCTATCCAATATTTGGCAACGTAACCTGCATGGTAGCTAGTGCCACAAGCAACGATTTGGATGTTTTCGACTCGTGCAAAAATATCGGCAGCGCTCGGACCAAATATTGAATCCAAAATATCATCTGACGTTATACGTCCTTCTAAACAGTCGGTTATGGACTTCGACTGCTCATAGATTTCTTTGAGCATGTAATGTCGAAATTTCCCTTTTGTTACAGAGTCACTTGTCATTTCTGTTAGGTGTACTTCTAGTTCTTTTTCTATTCCATCAACATCATAAATTTGGAAACTTTTATGATGTAATACAGCAAAGTCACCTTCTTCTAAGTAAATAAATCGGCTTGTGACGGGTAGTAACGCAGAAATATCTGATGCAATGAAATGCTCCTGAAAGCCAACCCCTAACACTAACGGGCTTCCTTTTCGGCAGGCGACTAACGTATCGGGTTCATCTAATGCAATTATGCCTAATGCGAAAGCGCCTTCGAGTGTTTTAATGGCTTTTTTGACTGCACTGAATAGGTCAGTTTCATAAAAGCTTTCGATTAGGTGCGCGATAACTTCAGTATCTGTCTCTGAAGTAAATACATAACCATCTGCTATGAGTTTTTGGCGGATTTCTTTATAGTTTTCGATTATTCCGTTATGAACTACTGCAATTCTATTTTTTGAAAAGTGCGGGTGTGCATTGCTTTCAGATGGAATACCATGAGTTGCCCATCGAGTGTGTGCTATGCCCACCTTGCCAGGCTGGTCATCAGTTATTTTGTTTGCTAGTTGCTGAACCTTACCTAACGCCCTAAATCGCTCTAACTTTCCTTCGTTAATGAGTGCAATGCCCGCTGAATCGTAGCCTCGATATTCTAAGCGTCTTAATCCTTCCAGTAAGATTGAACTGACGTCTCTTTGCGCTAATGCGCCGACTATGCCACACATAAATTTATCCTTTATCTATTTTAGATGGTCTTTGCCAACCACTGACCGATACTTGTTTCGAGCGCGAAATGGTTAATTGCTGCGCGGGCGCATTTCGGGTAATTGTCGATCCAGCACCAATTGTGGCACCTTTACCTATAGTGACTGGTGCGACTAACTGTGTGTCAGAACCTATAAATACATCATCTTCAATTAGGGTTTGAAATTTATTAGCGCCATCATAGTTACAAGTAATTGTTCCTGCACCAATATTGACATTTTTACCTAGGATAGCATCGCCTACATAGCTTAAGTGATTGACCTTACTACCTGTACCAATGATTGCTTTTTTAGTTTCAACAAAATTCCCGATTTTGGTGCTATCAGCACAGTCTGTACCTGGTCTCAACCTAGAAAAGGGCCCTATTACCGCTTTGTCACCCACTGATGACTCATCGATTATTGTCATGGGTAAAATTTTGGTGTTGGATCCAATTTTTGTATTTCTTATAATGCAGCCAGCCCCAATACTAACATTATCGGCTAGGTAGACATCACCCTCAAAAATACAGTTTATATCTATTACGACATCTTTGCCGACAGTCAGTTGACCTCTGATATCAATTCTTGATGGATCATATAGCTTGACCCCTTGAGTCATTAATTGCTGCGCTTGTCTTTGCTGAAAGATTCTTTCAACCTGGGATAATTGATGTTGATTATTTACCCCATTAACCTCATTTGCATCGCTACAAACCATTGCATCTACTTTAAGTCCTCTGACTGAGGCATGTTTGATTACATCTGTTAGATAGTATTCAGACTGTGCATTTTTATTATCTAACAAACTAATCAAATGCTTTACCTCACTACCTTTAATAAAAATAATACCCGAGTTTGATTCAATAATGTGTTGCTCTGATTCGTTGGCATCTTTCTGCTCAACTATTGCGCAGACCTTCTGGTCACTAGTTCGTACAATGCGGCCATAGCCGAATGGATTAGCAGGCATAAAACTTAACACATTAACGTCAGTTTGTTTCGAGGCTAGTAGTAGTGTGCTGATGGTTTCTTGTGATATTAAGGGAACATCTGCAGTTAAGATAAGTACGTCGTTTCCAGAACTTAAAATTGACATACATTGAGCGACGGCATGACCCGTTCCAAGTAACTCTTTCTGTTCTATAAAGTGGACTGACTCATCAGACATGACTTCTTTGACCAGTTCAGACTTGTGACCAACTACAACAATAATTTGTTCAGGGATTAGGGCTTTACTGGTATCAACAACATGTTGAATCATTGGTTTACCAGCGAGATGATGAAGCACCTTCGGCCGATTGGACATCATCCGAGTGCCTTGCCCGGCTGCAAGAATAATAATGCTCAAGGCCATAGTTAGATCCCATACTATTAATTAGCGCTTATTGTATGCCAAACATAAAAAAAAAGGAGGCTATAAGCCTCCTTTTTAGATATTCATTAGAATAATTTGTTGCTTGGAATAATTATCTCTTTCTGAGCTTTTGAATTGCAGCAATTTGAGCGGCAGCAATAGCAATTTCAGCCCTGGCTTTAGCAATATCAAACTCTGATTGCTGATCTGCTAGTGCGGCTTCGGCTCTTTGTTTAGCTTCAATGGCCGCAGCTTCGTTTAAGTCATTAGCCCTAATTGCGGTGTCTGAAAGAACCGTTACTACGTGTGGCTGAACTTCAAGAATTCCGCCAGTGATAAAAAAGAACTCTTCTTTATCATTGCCAACATCCAGTCGAACTTCTCCTGCTTTAAGTGGCGATATTAGCGGCGTGTGGCCTGGAGCTACACCCACTTCACCTAAGACTGCAGGTGCGTAGACCATTTCAGCAACACCAGAAAATATGGTTTCTTTAGCACTAACGATTTCAACTTGTATGGTATTTGCCATGCAATTGCTCCTTAAAGCGTCTTCGCTCTTTCAGGTACTTCATCAATACTGCCGACCATGTAGAAAGCTTGCTCTGGATACTGGTCCATTTCACCATCAATGATTGCCTTAAAACCAGCAATAGTATCTTTTAATGATACATACTTACCTGGTGCGCCGGTGAATACTTCAGCAACAAAGAAAGGCTGAGAAAGAAAACGCTGCATCTTACGAGCGCGGTTAACAACCAATTTGTCTTCTTCAGATAATTCATCCATACCTAAAATGGCGATGATATCTTTCAACTCTTTATAGCGCTGTAATGTACCCTGAACTTCTCGAGCCACATTATAGTGCTCATTACCGACAACATTTGGATCCAAAATTCGTGACGTTGAATCGAGTGGATCAACCGCTGGGTAAATACCCAATTCAGCGATTTGACGAGACAGTACAAGTGTCGCATCAAGATGCGCAAAAGTAGTTGCAGGAGATGGATCGGTTAAATCGTCCGCTGGTACATAAACTGCTTGGAAAGAAGTAATCGAACCCGTCTTAGTTGAAGTAATGCGCTCTTGTAGTACGCCCATTTCCTCCGCTAGCGTTGGCTGATATCCAACCGCTGAAGGCATACGCCCTAATAATGCTGAAACTTCTGTACCTGCTAGTGTATAGCGATAAATGTTGTCTACAAACATCAATACGTCACGACCTTCGTCGCGAAAATGTTCTGCCATAGTCAAGCCAGATAGTGCAACCCGAAGTCTATTTCCTGGAGGCTCATTCATCTGACCGTATACCAACGCTACCTTATCGATAACGCCGCCATCTGTCATTTCGTGGTAAAAGTCATTACCTTCACGAGTACGTTCACCAACACCTGCAAATACTGAAAAGCCTGAGTGCTCGACTGCGATATTACGAATAAGCTCCATTAGCGTTACTGTTTTACCAACGCCAGCACCACCAAATAAACCAATTTTACCACCCTTAACAATCGGCATAACTAGGTCAATAACTTTGATACCTGTTTCCAAAATTTCTGTTGCAGTTGCTTGTTCATCATAACTTGGTGGCTTACGGTGAATTGGCATACGCTTTTCTTCGCCGATGGGACCTTTTTCATCAATAGGTTCACCCAAAACGTCCATGATGCGACCCAGTGTTTGTTGCCCAACTGGCACTGTGATTGGCTGCCCTGTATTCGTTACTTTAAGACCGCGACGTAGCCCTTCAGAAGCACCCATAGCAATGGTACGAACAATGCCATCACCCAATTGCTGCTGAACTTCAAGTGTCAGGTTAGCTTCAACGATAGTGAGTGCATCGTAAACTTTTGGGACAGAGTCACGAGGAAACTCTACGTCGATGACGGCGCCGATTACTTCCACGATATTACCTGTACTCATGTGCATATCCTCTTAAAAACTAATATTCTGGATTTAACTTAATTAAAACACTAAAACCTATACTGCGGCTGCGCCACCAACGATTTCACTGATTTCCTGTGTAATACTCGCTTGACGTTCGCGATTATAAATAAGCTGTAATTCGCTGATCATATCACCAGCATTATCGGTTGCGTTTTTCATTGCTAACATACGAGCAGCCATTTCACAGGCTACATTTTCAACAACCGCTTGATAGACAAGTGATTCAATATAACGCTCTAATACATGATCAAGTACTTCTTTTGCATCTGGCTCGTAGATGTAATCCCAATGGTGTGACAACTCTGATTCTACCGATGGCACAACAGGCACAAGCTGAGTTACTGTTGGATCTTGCGTCATAGTGTTTACAAATACATTACCCACTAGGAAAATTGCATCAATTTCGCCTTTTACATAACTAGTAAGCATTGCTTGGACTGGACCAATAACCGCAGACATTTCAGGACGATCTCCAAGATGACTCGCTTCAGCCGTTACCTTGGCACCTATTCGCTTGAAAAAACTTAATCCCTTTGAACCAAATGTTACAACTTCAATTTCAACATTCTGGTCATCAAGCTCACCTATCTTACCCAATGCCTTCTTGAACAAGTTAGTGTTTAAACCACCACAAAGACCGCGATCAGTTGAAATAGCAATAACACCAGCGCGCTTTACTTTTCTTTCGATTAGAAATGAATGCTTATATTCAGAATGCGAATTTGCAATGTGGCTAACAACCGTGGCAATTTTCTGCGCATAAGGTCGCGTCGCAAACATTTGGTCTTGGGCACGACGCATCTTACTTGCCGCTACCATTTCCATGGCTTTAGTGATCTTTTGTGTATTTTGAACACTCGTGATCTTCGTCTTTATTTCTTTGCCGCCAGCCATATCAGATCTCTCTCATTATCTCTCTAACTTAAGGTCGTTTAATTAATAAACGCCGTTGGTTTTGAAATCTGCGATTGCGGATCCGATTTTTTCTGCAATTTCGGGATTGTAATCGCCAGACGCATTAATCGAATCTAAAAGATCAGCATTGTTTGACCTTACGTGTGCTAATAAAGCTTCTTCAAAGTTAACTATTTTCTTAACGTCAACATCATCAAGATAACCTTCGTTCGCAGCGTAAAGAACAACACCCATTTCAGCAACGTTCAAGGGTGCATATTGCTTTTGTTTCATTAATTCGGTTACACGTTGACCGCGTTCAAGCTGTTTACGAGTTGCTTCGTCAAGATCAGATGCGAACTGTGAAAAAGCGGCCAATTCACGATACTGAGCCAATGCTAAACGAACACCACCACCCAGCTTCTTGATGATTTTAGTCTGTGCAGCACCACCAACACGTGATACAGAAAGACCCGCGTTAATCGCTGGGCGTATTCCGGCGTTGAAAAGATCTGATTCAAGGAAAATCTGTCCATCTGTAATCGAAATCACGTTAGTTGGTACGAATGCTGATACGTCACCTCCTTGTGTTTCAATGATTGGCAAAGCAGTTAACGAGCCAGTCTTACCTTTGACAGCGCCTTTTGAGTATTTCTCTACACAAGCTTCGTTAATTCTAGAGGCACGCTCAAGAAGACGTGAATGCAAGTAAAAAACGTCACCTGGGTAGGCTTCTCGTCCTGGTGGACGACGTAATAACAATGAAACTTGACGGTAAGCCCAGGCTTGTTTAGTCAAATCATCATAAACGATCAGAGCGTCTTCACCCTTATCGCGGAAGTATTCTCCCATGGTGCAACCTGAGTAAGGCGCAATGTATTGTAAAGCTGCCGAGTCAGAAGCACTCGCCGCTACAATGATGGTATGTGCTAGCGCATCGTGCTCTTCGAGCTTGCGAACTACGTTTGCAATAGTCGACGCTTTTTGCCCGATTGCAACATAGATACATTTAATGCCCGTGCCTTTTTGGTTGATGATTGCATCGATTGCAACTGCAGACTTACCCGTCTGGCGATCACCGATGATCAACTCGCGCTGACCACGTCCGACAGGAACCATTGCATCGATCGCTTTCAAACCAGTTTGCATTGGCTGATCTACCGATTGACGTTCGATGACGCCTGGTGCGATTCGCTCGATTGGCATAAACTGGGTAGATTCGATAGCGCCTTTGCCGTCGATTACTTCACCTAGTGAATTGACTACTCGGCCTAGTAATTGCTCGCCGACTGGCACTTCAAGAATACGGCCAGTGCATTTGGCTGTATCACCTTCTGATATATGTCCATAGGCACCAAGAATTACCACACCAACCGAATCTCTTTCGAGGTTCAAAGCCATGCCGTAAGTATCGCCTGGGAATTCAATCATTTCACCAGACATGACATCAGCCAGGCCGTGAATACGTGCGATACCGTCCATTAAGCTAACAACAGTACCTTCTGTTCTTGCTTCGGCGGCACCTTCGAAGTTTTTAATGCGATCTTTAATAAGTTCGCTAATTTCTGACGGATTAAGTTGCATCACGTGATCCCATAATCATAAGTATTCGTTATAAATATTCGTTATTTATTGAGTGCAGTTGAGAGCTTATTAAGACGCGCTAGTAACGAGCCATCAATGACTAAGTCACCTGCTCGAATAATTGCACCCGCTATTAAAGTTGCATCAACTTCGGAAGTAATACTCACTTCCTTACCCAACTTCTTTTGCATACTTCTTGCAATTTCATCTTTCTGTTTATTGGTTAATTTCTGTGCTGAAGTTACCTGCACGTCAATTTTACCTTCAGCCTCTCGCTTGAGCATTTCATATCCAGCAGCAATTGCAGGTAAAGCTGGTAGACGACCATGTTCAGCAAGCAAGCTAAATAAATTTTTGAGCTCTTCACTCGCTTTTTGCACACTATCGATACCGGCATATACCGACAACAATAGCTCAACATGTTCAGACGGCAACATAGTTGATAGCTCTAACATAGCTTGCATGCTTTTATCTTCAGCTATCATAGCAGCAGCTGCGAGGCTGTCTGACCAAGCTTGCAAGCTGTCACCTTCTGCGGCCAACTCAAATAATGCTTTTGAGTAAGGCCGTGCAATTGTTTCGAAGTCGCTCATTTTATAGCACTCATAATGTTAAGGCCTAAATCTGGGCAACCAGATCATTTAGCACAGCATCATGCACATCAGCATTGACTTCGCGACCCAGTATTTTTTCAACACCCGCTAGTGCAATCAATGACACTTCTTTACGAAGTTCAGTCTTTGCCCTATTGACCTGTTGTTCCATATCAGCAGTCGCCATTGACTTAATGTGATCAGCTTCTTCACGCGCAGCATTTTTAGCCTCGTCAACAATCTCAGTTGCACGCTTTTGTGCCTGATTGATAATTTCCTGAGCTTTCTGCTTGGCATCTTTTAGATTATCACTTACTTTTGCCTGTGCTTCTTCCAGATTTTTTTGACCTTGTTGTGCAGCAGCCAAACCTTCTGTGATTCGAGCATTACGCTCTTCTAATGCGGCTATTAATTGCGGCCATACATATTTCATGCAGTACCAGACAAAAACCGCAAAGGCGATGCTCTGTCCTATCAATGTGGCATTGAAATTCATATTGCTATCCTCGTTCTAGTCAAATAATGGGCCAAGGACCTATTAACCACCAACTACAGCGAACATCACGTACATAGACAGACCAACAGCAATCATTGGTATTGCGTCAACAAGACCCATAACGATGAAGAACTGTGTACGAAGCATTGGAAGTAATTCTGGCTGGCGAGCCGCGGCTTCTATGAATTTACCACCAAGAGAACTAATACCTAATGACGCGCCTAGTGCGCCAAAACTCATCATTAATGCACCGGCTATGTAGACAACTGCTGTACTCATTTCCATAATAATCTCCTAAAATAAATATGTTTTATGTTTAAAGGTAAAAAAATTAGTGTTCTTCAGTTTGTGATGCCATATCCAGATATACGATAGTAAGCGTCATAAAGATAAATGCCTGTAAGGTAATGATCAAGATATGGAATAACGCCCAACCTATCTGTAAAAAGCCACCAAATAGACCCATTGACCAGCTCCCGCCGTACATTATCGCTATCAAGATGAAGACAACTTCACCCGCGTACATGTTGCCAAAAAGTCGAAGAGCTAGTGATACAGGTTTTGCGATTAACGTAACTCCTTCCAATACAAGATTGATAGGCATTAATATTTTCGGAAATGGATGGAAAGCTAATTCAGCAAAGAAACCACCTGGCCCTTTCATTTTGATGCTGTAGTAGATTATCAGTATCAGTACAGATATTGACAAGCCAAAAGTCACATTAGGATCGGTAGACGGTACAATCTTAAGATAAGACACACCTAACAAGCTCGCAAGCCATGGAATCCAATCAACTGGGATCAAATCCATTAAATTCAACAGAAAAATCCACACAAATATAGTAAGCGCTAATGGCGCAATTAGCGGGTTTTTGCCGGTGAATGAACCACGCACAGAACCATCAACAAACTCAATAATCATTTCTATAAAGTTTTGCATGCCCTTTGGTGCGACACCTATTGTTCCACCAGCTGCGGCCACTTTTGCGGCTCTACGGAAAATCCATAAAAATAAAATACCCAGACCAATCGAGAAAGCCATAGAATCTACGTGGATCGACCAGAAGCCCATCTCTTTAATTTCTTCAGCGCTATGAGCAATACCCCAGCCACCATCTGATTTCTGGCCATACACAAGGTTGGTCAGGTGGTGTTTGATGTATTCGCTTGAATTTGCGTAACCAGCCATCTTCGATTAATCGCCTTTTATCATTAATGGTACGACACAACTAGTTATGTGTATTAAACAAAAACCAGCAAATAAAATTGCAAAATTCCAGGTGTATTCGCCATTTAAAATTAACACGAATATCAAAATGGTCAATAACCATTTACCTAGTTGAGCTCTATATACGTAAGACAACCACTGTTGGACCGAATAATCGTCTGTTTTTTTCGCCATGCGACTACTAATATAGGTCGCAGGCAACAAAGCGGCCAAACATCCAACGAAGCCAGAAAAAACAGTATCTGAATTTAAGACACTAACACCGACTAAAAATAAACAACCCATAGTGTACTGAATGGCTAATGCTTTATAAATCTGACTTTTCATAATTTAACTAAGTTCAGAATTATAATTAATGTCTTAGCCCTAAAATCGACGGAGATTATAGGGATAACTTTCCAAACAATCAATCGCCAAATCGATTTAAACTATTGCCTGATAGTTACAGATTAAAATGACTCAATATACCTTCTAGTTCATCACTGCTATGAAAACTAATAATGAGATCACCTGCACCCTTCTTACGTGACTTAACCTGCACCCCTGCACCCAACTTTTCGCTGATTTGAGCTTCTAACCTAATAATATCTGGATCTTTGGTTTGAGGTACTTCTATAGAATTTTGATCTGGTCTACTAAGTGTCTTTTTAACCAGCGCCTCAGTTTCTCTAACAGATAAACCACGGTTGACTACAATAGTTGATAGCTCAATTTGGTCATGCTGGATGAGTGCCAATAAAGCGCGCGCATGGCCCATATCTAGCAACCCACGGTTGACCAAATCTTTGACTGGATCGGCTAGATCTAGCAACCTCAACAAATTACTAACCGTTGCTCTCGAGCGCCCAACAGAATCTGCTACCTGTTGGTGGGTAAGATCAAATTCTTCAATCAAGCGCATTAATGCCTGTGACTCTTCTAGCGGGTTTAAGTCTTCGCGTTGAATGTTTTCGATCAATGCAATGGCTGCAGCCGACTTGCTATCGAGATCACGAATAACAACTGGTATTTTTTGCAAGCCAGCTAATTGGGCTGCACGCCAACGCCGCTCTCCAGCTATCAACTCATAATGGTCCCCAGCAGGGCGCACTACTATTGGCTGAATTACGCCTTGAGCACTAATTGAATCTGCCAACTCCTGCAATGCCTGCTGATCAAAGTATTGCCGTGGCTGGTACTTACCACGCTTAATTTGATCAACCCCTAGCTCACTTAAGCCGGTCGCTCTGTCTTCATCACTGACTTCTGTTATTTGTTCAATATTGCCGATTAACGAACCAAGGCCTCGGCCTAATCTCTTTTTTTTCATAGTCATTATTAATTCATGCCCCTACTAATTAACATAGTGGCTTTGCTTGGCATCACGGCGTAAAACTTCACCTGCCAAAGCTAAATAAGCCATCGAGCCACGGGAAGTTTTATCGTACTGCATAATCGGTTGACCATAGCTTGGCGCTTCTGCCAATCTAACATTACGTGGAATTATGGTTCGATAAACTCGGTCACCAAAATGCTCAACCAATTCACTGGACACATCATTCGACAGATTGTTGCGGGGGTCATACATGGTCCTCAACAGGCCTTCTAACTTTATATTTGGGTTCACACTGACTCGAATTTGTTCAATCGTATCGAGCAACGAAGACAATCCTTCAAGCGCATAATATTCACATTGCATAGGAATTAACACACCACTAGACGCAACTAATGCATTGACCGTCAACATATTAAGAGAGGGTGGACAGTCGATTAAAATATAATCATAATCGTTTTTTACTTTATCTAAGGCTCTCTCTAGTTGTTTTTCACGACCAATGCGAGTCACTAACTGGACTTCCGCAGCGGTTAAGTCGGCATTTGCAGGCAATACATCAAAACCACTTTCAGCCGCGTGAACTACTGCTTCCTTAATCGTTGCGTCACCCAACAAAACGTCACAAACGCTGAGCTTAAGGCTCTGCTTATCAATACCACTACCCATCGTAGCATTGCCTTGTGGGTCCATATCGATAAGTAAAATTCGTCGTTTTGTGGCCGCAAGAGCCGCAGCCAAATTAACTGTAGTTGTGGTTTTTCCAACACCACCTTTTTGGTTGGCTATGGTGATTATTTTAGTCATATTATGTTTACTTCACGATGACCAAACTGCGTTTTTCCGCAATGCCTGGAACGCATAATTCGATCTCATTAATAGAAGACGCCTGTATTTGATGTTTTATAGTGTCCAATGACTTTAATTCCTGAGGGTCAAGACCCGTTTTCATAGTCACTAGCAAGGTATCTGTTTGCCTTAAGTGTGCCACGCTGTCTGCAAAATCTCCCAGTGAGGCATAAGCACGACTAACAATAATATCAAAAGACTGTGAAGGAGTGTAATCTTGAACCCGAGACTTCACAACCTTCGCATTGCTGACTTTACATACGGCTAACGCTTGTTGAATAAAACGAGTTTTTTTACCATTACTATCAAGTAAGGTCCAATTGGAATTAGGCATTGCTATTGCCAATGGCACACCTGGCAAGCCAGCACCACTGCCAACATCGAGTGCATTTTTATAATGCTGTAATGTTGGATAGATAGCCAAGCTATCGAGCAAGTGATAATTCAACATTTTCTCAAGCCCATGGATTGCCGTTAAGTTATAACTTTTATTCCACTTTTCGAGCAATATTAAGTAATCAAGTAAGCGTTCAATTTGATTGTCATTCAGCTCAACCTTGAGGTCAGACAGCCCTTCAAGCAACAGCTGCTTTAGATGGTTCAAGCTGTTTTTTTCATTAATGATGGATGTCGCTTTAGATGCACCAACAATAACGAAATGGCCGCTGGTGTAATACCTGATATGCGGCTTGCCTGTCCAATTGTTGATGGATGATGATCTTGTAGTTTTTCACAGGCTTCATTCGACAGGCCTCTAACATCAGCAAAATTCATGTCGCTTGGTAAATTGGTCGTTTCATGCTTGCTCGCCTTATCGATTTCATCCTGCTGTCGAGACAGATAGCCAGAGTACTTAGCATTAATTTCTGCTTGCTCTAAGACGCGTGGGTCTAGTATGCAAGGCTCAACTTCACCCTCATCACTTGACCTTGCTTCATTTAGTAAGGGCACCAGGTTTTCCATTAATACTTCAGGTCGCTTCAGTAAGTCAGCCAATCGATATTCACGACTCAATGGTTTTTGCAACACGGCTGCTATTTGATCGGCCTGCGGTGTATTAGGCCGAAGCCAAGTTTCCTGTAAATTTTGCTGAAGGCGCACTAAATCCTCTTGATATTGCTCAAATGCTTTCCAGCGATCGTCTTCAACCAATCCTATCTTGCGGCCAATCTCAGTGAGCCGTAAATCGGCGTTATCTTCACGCAATATCAGTCGATACTCAGCACGAGAGGTAAACATACGGTAAGGCTCTTTGGTGCCACGGGTGATTAAATCGTCGACCAAAACGCCCATATAAGCCTGTGACCGAGCCAATGATAAAGTCTGCTTGCCTTGAACCACCGCCGCAGCATTAGCCCCAGCCAACAAACCTTGCGCGGCAGCCTCTTCATAACCAGTCGTGCCATTGATTTGCCCAGCAAAATATAAACCTTCTATGAAGCGCGTCTCAAGGGTTGGAAGTAAGTCGCGTGGATCGAAGTAATCGTATTCAATTGCATAACCAGGGCGGGTAATATGCGCCTGCTCAAAGCCAACCATGCTGTGAACAAAATCAAGCTGGACGTCAAACGGTAAGCTGGTTGAGATCCCATTCGGGTAAACCTCGGACAACAATAAACCTTCTGGCTCAACGAAAATCTGGTGTGACTTTTTATCCGCGAAACGGACCACCTTATCTTCGATAGAAGGACAGTAACGTGGGCCCACACCTTCGATTTCACCACTAAACAACGGAGACCGATGTAGGCTATTACGAATAATATCGTGCGTTTTCTCATTGGTGTGAGTGATATGGCAGCTGATTTGCCTTGGATGCAAGTCAAACGAACCCATCGTAGAAAAAATGGGCAGGGGCGTATCGCCAGGTTGCTCTTCTAGCTGGCTATAATCGATAGTTTTACGATCAATACGTGGCGGCGTTCCTGTTTTCAATCGCCCAATACGGAACGGCCGCTCGCGCAATCGCTGCGCCAGAGCAGAGGCAGGTGGGTCTCCTGCACGACCACCACTGTAGTTAGCATCGCCAATATGAATTTTGCCGTCAAGAAAGGTACCAACTGTTAAAACTACTTGTCGTGCAAAAAACGATAATCCCATTTGTGTCTTTACACCTTCGACACGCTCTCCATTCTCAATTAAATCAATCACTGGCTGCTGAAAAATAGATAAATTAGGCTGATTTTCCAGTTTTTCACGAATTGCAGTTCGATATAGCTGTCGATCTGCTTGTGCTCTTGTTGCCCTCACGGCAGGTCCCTTACGTCGATTGAGGGTGCGGAATTGAATTCCAGCCTTATCCGCTGCCAAAGCCATTTCGCCACCAAGCGCATCAATTTCTTTTACTAAATGTCCCTTTCCAATACCCCCAATCGCTGGGTTACAGCTCATTTGTCCAAGGGTATCGATGTTGTGGGTGAGCAACAAGGTTTTAACGCCCATACGCGCTGCTGCCAATGCAGCTTCGGTGCCAGCATGGCCACCACCAATGACAATGACGTCAAAATGTTGAGAATAATCCATTAGTGTTACTGGCCTTGAAAAGGCAAATATTTTACGCTTTTAGCGAGTAAAAACCAACACCATATAGAATGGTTCCATTCAGTATCAGAATACGTTAAACAATGTGCCATTTAGGGCGTTTAAATGAAAGGCTCAGCTATTCAAAGTTTTGTAACAGCATCAGCACAATACTTTGCCGTTCAACCCTGTAAGTAGACGCCATCACTTCTAACTTCGATTTCGAGTTTTTTTAGACTGTCACCATAACAGGGGCCAACGACACATTTGCCTGTTTCTATTACAAAACGAGCATCGTGCACCGCACACTGGATGTGCAAACCGTCCAAATCTAAAAACTGATGCTCTAACCAGTCTAGTGGTGAACCTGTGTGTGGGCAAGAGTTTCTGAATGCAAAGTACTGGCCGTCCTTTTTGACAAGGAAACATTCGATCTCTTCACCATTTTTTTCGACACTAAAGCCGAGTGAGGCTGGGTCAGACAACTCCGTATTACTACATATAAAAGTTAAGTTGGTATTAGTCATTTGTTTGGTTTTTTGACTGGACTATAAATAACAAAATTATTACAGAAAACTTGCGAACTAGCATCTGCACCATTTAGCTACTTCACACTCGACATAGATAACTTTCAACAAGTGAATGACAAATATTGGCACAATACCGGTGATTGGAGCTCCGACTCATTACTCAGGTTAAGTAAAAACAAATAAGGTGCTTTGTTCAGTATAAGCAGATAAAATTTCTATCACTGCTTATCTACACATCAACAACAGCAGATAAGGCTTAAATTTTAATTAAAAATTAAGAAATGGCAGAATAGTCACTTTATTCTGCATCCATTATGGAATTGACTGCAGAGGACTATGCCGAAAATATGCACGGACGCATTAACATCGCTCTTTATCCAGCTACAAATCGCGACGGAACTGCCAGTTTGATGCTTAAATACGGAACACAAAACTGAAGCACATTAACCCTAAAATGACGGCTAGGCCTTAGCAAGCTCTGCTGGAGTTTTTGCAACAATTGTTAATGCATGCAATTCACCCGATGTAATCTCTGCGTTGACACAGGCGTATACCAGCTTATGTCGTTTGATCAACATCAAACCTTCAAAGACGTCACTGGTTACTTCGGCAACATACTTGCCTTCCCCACCAGATACAGCGATTGAAGCAGATGGCATGCCTTGTTCTATTAGCTTTTGGATAATTTCAGAATTCATATATATAGGTTAGTTGCTGATAAAGTTTAGTTTAATAATCAATTTACGCTACAAACAATACTACTAAAAAGTTGGAAAAATACCATGCAAAAAATACTGTTAAGCGCCACCCTAGTAATTTCACTTCTTGCTGGACTAGTGGGTGGGCAAGCCTGGTCATCTGAGGATGAAACTGAAAAGGTAAAAACAGAAACCGCTTATATTTCTCTTGGCGAGCCTCTGGTATTAAATCTCAGCAGCCAACGTAGCCAAAATACTTTCCTACAAATAACTGCCGACATACTGATAACGAACGTTGACTCTGAAGCCATCATCGAAGCCCATATCCCTGCAATGCGCCATCAACTCATCATGTTGCTCAGCGAGCAACCCGCAAACGATATGAAAGCACCTAGCAAGCGTGAAGATATCCGGCAAACAGTCAAATTGAAAATTCAGGATTTGATTGCAAAACTGTCTAACAATAAAGATGTTGGTGATGTTTTGTTTTCAAGCGTCTTAGTTCAGTAAAAGATGAATGCTTAAGGCGCATCTGTTAACTTTATACCATTATCCCCAGCTGTTATGCCTGTCTGGCCATGAATAAAGTCGAGTAATTTTTTACCCGCCATCTCGAAACGCCAACCCTGAGAGAGCTCGCTATTCTTGCGATTAATAATGAGATTATCGATATCTTTACGGGTCGCCAAAGTTGCTAGGGCGATATTGTTTTCTTCCGCTATTTCTCGACACAACGCCATCAAGCAGTCACCGACCGACTGTTGACCCAATGTTAATGTCTTTGATTTTTCGTGTTTTGGCCATTCACTGGCCTCTATTGTCTGTGCTTTATTGATGGTATCAAACACTTTTGAAGCATGCTTTTCGATAAACCCTTCGCTCACATCTCTAATGGAAGCGAGCTCTAAAGCAGAACTTGGCTTTAATCGAGCAATGTCAATAATCAGCTCGTCTTTAATGACCCAACGTTTTGGCAGGTTCTTTTTTTGTGCCAACTGTTCTCGCCACTCGCAGAGTAAACTGGCAATCTGTAACTGTATACCCTTGAGCTTTTGAATACCTTTGAGTTTTTTCCAAAGCTTACTGGTATCGAGTTGATAACTTGATTCTGCACTCATCGTCTGCAGTTCTTTTTCGATCCAAGCACCACGCTGTTTCACTTCTAATTCTGATTTTAAATGACGATACACTGGCATTAAGTAGCGTACGTCATCCATTGCATAATCGAGTTCACCTTCGGTCAAGGGTCGATGAACCCAATTCGCACGGGTGTACTTTTTTTCAAGCTGAACCTCTGTTACATTTTGAACCAAGTCGGCATAACTTATTTGATGGTTATACCCCAATACTGCGGCGGCGAGCTGAGTATCAAACACAGGCGTTGGAATTTGATTATAGCTTTGAAATAGTATTTCAAGGTCTTGACTAGAGGAGTGAAATACTTTGATTAAATCGGGCTTTTGTAATATTTTTTTAAAGGGTTCAAAGTCATCAAAGGCGAGTGGGTCAATACAAGCCATGTGTTGTTCTGTCGCGACTTGAATTAAGGCGAGTATCGGATAATACGTTTTCTCGCGAACAAATTCAGTATCAATCGCACAATAATCGGCTGTTTCGATACTGGTACAAAAATCGGCCAACTTTTCATTTGTGTCGATATAGATGTAGTCCATGTTTATTCTCAATGAGCTTTAAAAGCCTTAATATAATTTATTCGTGATAACCACTATTAAAGTACCTATCCTTATTGTTGTTTGGTTTGATTATATGGGGGTTCTTTTTTGTATCAGACAATTACTAATTAAACATAGCTTTACGTCGAATATCACGCAATATGATAAAAACGCAGGGCCATAACAAAGCGCCAATAAGAGGCGCCCCGAACAAAGCCTGAACCGGTATTGTTAACCCCGTGATGCCATCTATCCAGAAAATAATGGTTTGGTTTATCAACAGTAAACCAAAAACATAGACGCTTTGTTGAACTAGTGATAAAACCCGTATGCGTAGATGAAGGTTTAAATTTAAATACGTAATGACCACCAATGCTAGTGCATGCTGACCAAGCAGGGTGCCTAGCAAGCTATCGACAAACAACCCAATAATGAGCGCTGTCCACAAGCCGACGTATTTTGGTAAAGCCATTGACCAGTAAATTAGTATTAACGCCAGCCAGTCTGGGCGATAAATCCTAATCCCGTCTGGCAAGGGCAGTATTAACAGTAATAGGCCAATGGCAAAGCTTAGATAAATGATTAAATGGTATAGTTTGAACATGTTTGTACTGTTTTATTCGAATCGACGATAATTGCCAACTTTAATCACTAACACTTCACGGCTGCTATCCAGCCTAGCTTTTGGAGCTGCCCGCACTGACAAAAATCCATGCGCTAAGTCTTCGCTGATCGACATAACTGTGGCAACGGGGTAATCAATGGGAAAACGTCCTCCCAGACCCGATGTTACCAGTTCATCTCCAATTTGAATATCTGCGGTTGCGGGTAAAAAACGTAATTCAAGGTGATCCGTATGACCATTTCCAAATGCAACTGACCGAACACCACTTCGAATAAACTGAACTGGAATTGCATGATCAGAGTCGGATATTAAAATGACGGTCGAAGAAAAATGGTTAACGTGAATGACCTGACCCATTACACCAAAATCATCAATGATTGCCTGCCCAATTTTTACACCAGCGTTGCTGCCTTTATTGATTTCAACTAACTGGCGATAGGGGCTTTGATCGACAGAAAGAAGTTCGGCTACGATTACCTCATCCGTCAGCTTGCGTGAAGAACTGAGTAAATTTCTAAGCCGAGTATTCTCTGCCTGTAATACCTGCATTCGCTGCAGCTGGGCATTTAGAATTCGTCCCCGGGCTTGGAGGGATTCGTTATCTTCTATCAATTCAGTATGCGACTTAAACCATTCACTAACCCAGTTGCTACCTAACGCTGGTAAACTGACTAGATATTTCAGTGGTGATAGCACCAAGGAGATGTTTGAACGAACGACTTCTAAGTGGTTATATCGATGGTCAACAAACATCATTCCAATACAAATGATGATAAGCAATAACGCCTGAAAAGTAGCTCCTCGCACTTGCTGCTGTAACTGCGTCATGCGTAAAAAGCTCTAAATTATTCGACCGCTAGAAAATCTAAACCATGCTGATCAATCATTTCAAGCACACGACCACCACCACGAGCAACACACGTCAACGGATCTTCAGCAATAATCACAGGCAAACCAGTTTCTTCCATAATAAGCCGATCAAGATCTCGTAACAGCGCACCGCCACCAGTAAGAACAATTCCACGTTCAGCAATATCTGAGCCCAGCTCTGGAGGCGTTTGCTCTAAGGCATTTTTAACCGCACTGACGATCCCATAAAGTGGCTCTTGTAGAGCTTCGAGTATCTCGTTGCTATTAAGCGTAAAGCTACGAGGCACACCTTCTGAAAGATTGCGGCCTTTCACTTCAATTTCTCGCAAGTCTTTCCCGGGATAAGCAGCTGCAATTTCGACTTTAATTCTTTCGGCTGTTGCTTCACCAATTAAAATACCATAGTTGCGGCGAACATAATTAATAATGGCATCATCAAACCGGTCACCACCTATCCTGACTGAGGCAGAATAAACAATACCATTCAGTGAAAGAACAGCAACTTCTGAAGTACCTCCACCGATATCAAGTACCATAGAACCCTGTGCTTCATCAACTGGCATACCAGCACCAATTGCAGCGGCCATTGGCTCTTCAATTAAATAAACTTTACGAGCACCAGCGCCAAGCGCCGATTCGCGAATCGCCCTTCGCTCAACCTGTGTCGCACCACAAGGCACACAAATCAAAACCCGCGGGCTTGGACGCAAAAATTGGTTTTCATGTACTTTGCGAATAAAGTGCTGCAACATTTTTTCGGTATAAGTGAAGTCGGCTATGACACCATCTTTCATAGGTCGTTTAGCAATAATATTCGCTGGGGTTCTGCCAAGCATTTTCTTCGCATCGGTGCCGACAGCTTCAATTGACTTTGACCCACCTGGCCCACGATTCTGTCGAATTGCAACTACTGATGGCTCGTTGAGAACAATACCCTGACCTCTTGAGTAAATAAGTGTGTTAGCAGTTCCTAAATCAATCGATAGATCGTTAGATAGCAATCCCCTAATAGCTGAAAACATACGTTTTTTTAAACCTAAATTTGTGTTTTATGTACCCATTAGAACCCAGTTAACTGGGAACATTCATGGAATTGGCCAAGATAAAACATATTTTAGCAACGAGACAGGCTTTGAGCAAGGAAGAAAGCCCTAAATGGTTGCGTTTTGCTTATACTACCCGTGAAATTATGTTAACTTTGGCAGCTTTTCAATCGTAGCCGTGGAAAACAGCCAAAATGACACTGACAACAGAAGAAGTGCGAAACATTGCACATCTTGCCCGACTGCAAATCAATGATGCTGATGTTGAGCAATATACCTACGAATTATCGAAAATTCTTGACGTTTTCGAACAAATGAAGACTCACGACACCACTAATATTTTGCCCATGGCACATCCAATGGACGCCGTCCAACGCCTCCGTCCCGATGTCGTGAATGAAACCAATCAACGTGAGAAGTTTCAAGCCATTGCGCCTGACGTTGAACAACACCTTTACCGTGTACCAAAAGTGATAGAGTGAGGCCTAGTATGACAATTACAATAAAGCAATTACAAAAAGGTCTCGCAGAAAAGCAATTTTCCAGTGTCGAGATTACGCAAGATTATCTCAACAAGATTAATCAGCAAAATGCAGAAATCAATTGCTTTATCAGCGTGACTGATGAGCTGGCGTTACAACAAGCAGCCAAAGCAGACACTGCAATTGCAAATGGCAAGGGGTCCGCTCTCACCGGCATCCCAATGGCACATAAAGATATTTTTTGCACTGATGGTGTTAAGACTTCCTGCGGGTCTAAAATGCTTGACAACTTTATTGCGCCCTATAACGCGACTGTTATCGAAAAATTTAATCAAAGCGGTACGGTGATGCTCGGTAAAACCAATCTTGATGAGTTTGCGATGGGCTCGTCGAATGAAAATAGTTTTTATGGCTCAGTTGGCAATCCGTGGGATATGAGTCGGGTGCCAGGTGGATCATCGGGTGGATCCGCCGCCGCGGTTGCGGCTCGGCTCGCACCAGGCGCCACTGGTACTGATACCGGCGGATCGATTCGTCAACCTGCCGCACTGTGTGGCATTACTGGCATTAAACCGACCTATGGCCGTGTATCACGTTATGGCATTGTTGCTTTTGGCTCAAGTCTAGAACAAGCAGGCCCTTTTGCGCATACCGCAGAAGACTGTGCCTTATTACTTCAATCAATGTCAGGATTCGATCCACGTGATTCAACCTCAGTTGATCAAGCAGTGTCCGATTTTTCAATCGATCTTAACAATGACATCGCTGGCCTTAAGATCGGTTTGCCCAAAGAATTTTTTGCCGATGGGCTTGATGCAGATGTCGCAAAAGTGATCGAATCAGCCATTGTTGAATTTAGTAAGCTCGGTGCAGAAATAGTCGACATCAGTCTACCCAACATGGGCCTGTCAATTCCGGTATATTATGTCGTGGCACCTGCCGAGTGTTCTTCTAACTTGTCTCGTATGGATGGTGTTCGTTTCGGCCACCGATGTGAAAACCCGGTCGACCTCGAAGACTTATACAAGCGTTCTCGCTCTGAAGGTTTTGGTGATGAAGTCAAACGCAGAATCATGATAGGCACCTACGCACTATCTGCTGGCTATTATGACGCTTATTATCTGAAGGCTCAGCAACTCAGGCGCCTGATCAAGCAAGATTATGTTAAAGCCTTCGAGCAAGTTGACGTCATTCTTTGCCCAACCACACCTGAAGTTGCCTTCAAACGTGGTGAAAAAACGGATGACCCTATCAATATGTACCTACAGGACATTTATACACTGTCGCTTAATTTGGCTGGTTTGCCTGGCATGTCAATTCCAGCTGGATTTTCTCAAGCGATGCCAGTCGGCCTACAATTAATTGGTAACTACTTTGAAGAGTCCAGAATTTTGAACGCTGCCCATAAATTTCAACAGGTAACCGATTGGCACCTACAAGCTCCGGAGGTCAAATAATGTCCGGTTGGGAAACAGTAATTGGCCTCGAAATTCACACTCAATTAGCCACTTCAAGCAAGATATTCTCTGGCGCTTCGACTGCCTATGGCGCTGAGCCTAATACTCAAGCTTGTGCGGTTGACCTTGGCTTGCCTGGTGTACTGCCCGTATTGAATACTGAAGCAGTCAATATGGCAATCAAGTTTGGGGTCGCGATCGGGGCTGAAATTGGTAAACGCTCAGTGTTTGATCGCAAAAACTACTTCTATCCTGACTCACCCAAAGGTTATCAAATTTCGCAACTTGAACTACCGATAGTTGGTGTTGGCAGCATTAACATTACCCTTCCAGAAGGTCCTGACGAAGGCAAACTTAAAACCATTGGCATAACCCGCGCTCATCTTGAAGAAGATGCAGGCAAATCATTGCATGAAACATTTGCTAGTCATACCGGCATTGATTTAAATCGAGCAGGCACGCCCTTGCTTGAAATCGTGTCTGAGCCTGATATGCGCTCGGCAAAAGAAGCTGTTGCCTACGCCCGAAAAATTCATTCGCTGGTTCGTTATCTCGGAATATGTGACGGTAACATGCAAGAAGGTTCGTTCCGGTGTGATGCCAATGTATCTGTTCGACCAAAGGGTCAGGTTGAACTAGGGACTCGTGCAGAACTAAAGAACATTAATTCGTTTCGGTTTCTGGAACGCGCCATTAATTATGAAGTAGAACGACAAATTGAACTCATTGAAGATGGCGGTAAGGTCGCACAAGAGACACGGCTTTATGACTCCGACAAGCACGAGACTCGCTCAATGCGAAGTAAGGAAGAGGCTAACGATTACCGATATTTTCCAGACCCCGATTTATTACCCGTAATTGTGACAGATGAGCATATTGAAGCCATTAGAAATAGTCTCCCCGAATTACCCGAGCAAAAGTGTCGACGCTTTGTTAATGACCTTGGCCTGTCTGATTACAACGCTGATCTTCTCACCAGCAGCCTTGAACTGGCGGACTATTTTGAAACAGCATTATCACTTGCACCAGAGCTTTCCAAACTATTGGTAAACTGGATATTGGGGGATTTATCAGGTGCTTTGAATCGGTCTGATCTGGATATCAAATCATCGCCCATTAGCACTGGCATGCTTGTGAGTTTATTACAGCGCATCACTGACAATACGATTTCGGGTAAGATTGCGAAAGAAGTCTTCGAAGCCATGTGGCAAGGTGAAGGCAGCGCTGATTCGATTATAGAAAGTCGTGGTTTAAAACAAATTACAGATAACAGCGCCATTGAAGGCTTAATTGATGAAGTGATTGCTGCAAACCCGAATCAAGTGGCTGAATTTCAAGCCGGAAAAGAAAAAATGCTGGGCTTCTTTGTTGGGCAAATTATGAAACAGTCGAAAGGCAAGGCAAACCCTGGGCAAGTCAATAAAATACTACGAGCCAAACTTAAAGGACATATTTGAAAGCCTGATGAAAGATCATGACCAACTAAAACGCTTTTTATTTACCAACAGTCCAATCCGAGGAGAGCATGTTTCTTTGGATACAAGCTGGCAAGAAATTGTAGCTCAATCAGACATAAAAGGCAGGGCACTAACCCTACTCGGTCACGCGTTAACCGCCGCTACTTTACTGGTAGAAACATTAAAAATTGAGGGTAGTGTAAGCCTTCAAATACGCGGCACGGGTGCTATACATTTACTGATGGCGGAAGCAACTTCTGCACACACTATTCGGGGGATATTGCGCCAGTCACGCGAGCTTACTGATGAAACTACCCTGCAGGAAATATTTGAATCCGACAAACTTGTGATTACAATTAGAAGTCAAACTGGCAGTCCCCACCAAGGTATCGTACCGCTAGATGGCGACAGTATATCAGATGCACTGCAAGCCTACTTTGATCAGTCTGAACAGCTACCAACCCGAATTTGGTTTTCCTGTGACGAACAATCGGCTACTGGTCTATTATTACAAAAATTACCTGCAGAACAAAAAGACAAGGATGCCTGGAATCGCATCCTACACCTTGCAGAGACTACTCAGGAGAAAGAACTACTTGAACTAAAGGCTGAAACGTTATTACACCGTTTATTCAACGAAGAAATACTTGAAGTTTTTGAAGCTAAGCCAATCAAGTTTTCCTGCACCTGTTCACAACAAAGAACACGAGATATGCTGCTCTCATTAGGAAAGCAGGAAATCGATAATCTCATTGAAGAACAAAACGAAGTCGCTATTACTTGTGAATTTTGTAATGCTAACTACACGTTTGATAAGGTCGATCTTGAACAGTTATTTATTGATGGTGACAACCTGCTATTGAGCTCAACCCAGCATTAACTTGGCATAAGCACTACTAGCTAGTTACTTCTGCTTTAGAGTCAAACCCAACTAACAAGCAGCCATTAACCGTTCGGCTACTGTGCTCCGAACCTGGCTCATAAATAACATAATCACCCGGCCCCAGTACCAGCCCGCCAGGCTCAATCAAATCACCTTCTATGACAAGATATTCTTCTCGAGTCGTGTGTATATGTGCTGTCGTTTCAGCACCAGGTTCCATTCGAATCATATACGCCCCATGTCCAGTTTTATTGTCGTAGGTAAGATCAAGTTGACCAATATTATCAAGCTTTGGTCCACCAAACTGATACACATCATATTTACTTTTTCGAGTATCAATCACTCGCCGATTGATATTTAAATTATTGTCCACTTGATTCTCCTAAATTTTTGAAACTGTATCAGATTAATTCTGACATGCAATCTACTCAGCTGAATTCTCTTATTAAAGTAATAATTTAACGGAATATTCTCAACAACTACTTTGACGCTTTATCGTTAAAAATTTGACTATAAGGTTTGAAGTTACGGCGAAGAGGCCGTCAACTTGATTGATTGGGTGAGCTAAGTCTGATTTATAGTGTAATCTTTAATGGTTTGAGCTTTAGCTTAACTAGACCCACTTAAACTTCCGCGGCAAAACTATGGCACTCTATGCTATATCAAATATTGCTTAAGAACTCTAATTAGTCGATAACATAATACAATCTCGACCATTTTGTTTTGCACTATACAAGGCCTCATCAGCCCGAGTCATGACAGTTTTGATATCTTTGTCCCCGTGCCTGTACTGCTCAATTCCAATACTTAACGTTGGCTTCAAAACTAGAATGCCCAGCGTATTTATTTTTTCAATAAAACAAGCTGATAATTGTTCTGCTCGGCTTCCCCCCTCATTTGTGGATAAGTCAGGCAGTAAAATCGCAAATTCATCACCGCCTATTCGTCCAATCACATTGCTTGGATCAGTTATTGACTCCATAGCATTGGCTAATAGGGTAAGCACCTGATCACCCAGTAAATGCCCATAACTATCGTTTACCAATTTAAAGTTATCAATATCAATGAGTAAAAGGACATATTCTGTACCTGAATGAAGTGCCTTTTGGTGGATAACATTCGCAGACTCAAAAAAAGCCCTTCGATTATTAATCCCAGTTAATGGGTCAGTTCGCGCTTGATACTCAGCCAGTTTTATTGCCTGCATAAGCGCCATCGTTCTTTCTGAAATTTGATATTCAAGATTAACATTTAGATCGGCTAACTCTTTTTGAGTTTTCTGTATTTTTTCTTGAGCATGTTTTAAGTCGGTCACATCAACATGAACCGATACGATAGAATCATTTGGCATCAAACGGTCAGTGGTTCGAATCCAGCGTCCATCTTGCATTTTTACCGTTAATGAACCTTCTAATTTTTCGCGATAAGCCCATTTACGTTTAAAAAAATCATCATCAAAACCACCGTCTTCATCACCAACAATCGCATTACCCAACAGTACATCGATAGTACCCAGCTCATCACAATGAACACCTTGGGCCGCCTGCAGTTCAGTGTAACTATACATATCACGGAAGGCCTTGTTAGAGGTAAGTAGACATCCGTTACGATCGTAAGTAACCATGCCTTCCACCATATTTTCTACAGCATCAAACAGAACGGAGTGATTTATATTCAGTGGTGAATTTGACATCTTTTTTATCGTTTCTTACTTGTAATAAAGCCATTTTTAGACAATACCGGTAAAGTTGGTCTAAACTGAAACTCAATTTGACTAACCGTAAGAATAACTTGCTAAATTAAAACTTTAGTAAATAGTTTTATGGCACACGTTTCAAGTTTACGCTGGATAGAGAATGTTTATCGGAGGATGGTCACATTTTTTCATTATTTAAGATGATTGTGTTGGCGGAAAGTAATTTTGGCTCGTCGTTTCCAACACTGGCTTTAACTTAGAAACGTCACTATAGTAAAAACGACGTTTTATTGAGATCAGTTAGGCTAGAGTTCAAAACAAACTAGCCACACCGATACTCCATTTGTGCTGAATCAGCTATGATTTTATACGCCTCTAGGAATACATTTAACATTACAGTAGGTGTCTATAACTTAAGAGTCACCATTGATGCTTTAAAGCTTAAACGGTAGGGTATTATTCCACTTTAAAATTTGTGCTTTTTATTAAAGTGGATGACAATTCACTATTGTTATTTTGCTCGATACTCAAAAATCACTTTCAATTTAATCAAACTATTTATTTTAAGGACGTTACTGTGAATAAAGTTATTTTTTTAATTATTGCTATTGCTTTAATTGGCTACTACTTCATAAATTCAAGCGGTGCCAGTTCTGCAGAGATCGCTGCTAACCATAAAATCGGCGCCGATTTTATGGAGGCCAATAGAACAGTCGATGGTGTTAAAACCACCAGCTCAGGTTTGCAGTACTTAGTTTTAGAAAAGGGCACTGGTACTCAGTATCCTTTAGCAACAGATCAAGTAGAGGTACACTATGAAGGTAAGCTTTTAGATGGCACAGTATTCGACAGTTCGCTAAAACGTGGTCAGTCTATTTCATTTGGTTTAAATCAAGTGATCAAGGGTTGGACTGAAGGCGTGCAGCTGATGGTGGTAGGTGATAAGACTCGTTTCTTTATTCCTGCAAATATGGCTTATGGTAATAAGGGTGCCGGCAGTGATATTCCGGGCGGCGCAACGCTGATTTTTGAAGTCAATCTTTTAGGTATTAATAAATAAAAAATATTCAATAAGGGTTTGCGGATATGTCGAAGACAGTTGTAAAGTTTAGTTACGAAAAAGAAACCAAGAACAGTGTGCGTTTTAAGGAAGCTCCAGAAGAGGGCAAAGCGCCTATTGTCGGCACGCTGTATGTGCAAAAGTGGTTTGCTGGTAGCAGTAGGAATTTGCTAGTCACCATCGATAAAAAAGACTAAGGGCTGTTGGCCCTCCTTGATAGAGAGCCGTATTAATTGAATTTATGAGCGGAATAGGTCGATTGCATCAACCTATTAAGTCGGCATACTTTCACATTGAGTAATTGAGCTTTCGATGCAACCACAAGCTGATCCATTCATAGTCCCTGTCTGTTACGAAGACATTGAAATCCTGTTTCAAGATGAATACTTGCTGCTAATTAATAAGCCAACTCGGTTGCTCAGCTTGTCGGGTAAGCATCCTCTCAATAGGGATTCAGTCCATTTCCGTTTAGTTCAAGATTTCCCTACGGCAACTATGCTCCATCGACTGGATTTTGGCACATCAGGCATTATGGTTTTAGCGCTGAATAAAAAGGTCAACGCTCATATCACCCAACAGTTTCAGTCACGTAGTGTTGATAAACATTATAGTGCCTTACTGCACGGACATCTTGACTATGATGAAGGCGTGATTGAATATCCTATCGCTAAGGATAAACCGAACTTTCCGCTGCAAAAAATTTGTTTCGAGACAGGTAAGACTGCGCTGACCAATTATCAGATCGTCGAACGCCTCACTGAGCCCTTTGCGACCAGAGTCATTTTTACCCCCGCCACAGGTCGCACACATCAATTACGTATTCACAGTCAGCAAATTGGGCACCCCATTTTAGGTTGTGATTTATATGCCACGGATGAAGCGTTTTTAATGGCACCCCGTTTAATGCTACACGCAACAACGCTGTCGTTTAATCATCCGGTGACAGGAAAAAGAGTCGAGGGCGTTTGTCCTTGCCCGTTTTAGCTATTTGTTGAAAATTATCCACAAAGATAGATTACTCAACCACCGTCTGAAATAATCTTTAAAAGACTTCAGGGAATATAATCAGCATGTATTACTTTCGAGTTACGATCGCCTATAAGGGGACCCAGTTCTTTGGCTGGCAGGCTCAATCCACAGATACCTTAAATGAAGAAAGGCCAACTGTAGAAGGCACTATCCTCAATGCGTTGAAAAAAATAACTAACTACCAACCCTGTACCATATCGGCTGCCAGTCGTACTGATGCCGGTGTTCATGCGCAGGGCCAAATGGCAAAAATCACCTTGCCCATAGAGATCAGTGCTGAGCATCTTTTAATGGGTCTTAATTCCTTAATACCAAGAGACATCCGTATTCTTAAGTGCATGCCATCAACGAAAAGTTATCAACCCAATAGGGCAAGCACTAGCAAGGAATATCACTACTATTTTATTGCGGCACCTTTGGACAATGTAATTACTTCCGACATTGCTCTGCATCTGCCCGTCCATAGCCTAGAGCTAGAGACACTGACATTACTCAGAGCCGCTTGCCAATTGTTTACAGGGCAACATGATTTTTATAACTTTAGTAGCCGTGACAAAAGTATTACCACAAGTGTTAGACAGATTTTTTACTGTGACATTCATCAGGCCGAGTTTTTACCCCTAGCCAACAACCTGTATTACCTAAAAATTATTGGAAATGGTTTTTTGAAATACATGATTCGTTATTTAATGGGCGCCCTGTTTGAACTAGCGAAGGGGCGTATAGAATTAAATGACATTGAACGATATCTGCAACAACATCAAGCCTATAAATTATGCCCTAAAGCGAAAGCCAAAGGCTTACATTTAATTAAAATTGAAGCGCCTGAATAAAAGTTTGGCGCTAAAGTTACTAACTATCTTAATAATAATGATCGATTATTATTAACAAGGCATCGGTCGCTTCAACGCTAGCTAATATTGACGTTTTAAAGTGCAGCTGACGCTATCTTAATAAACAATATCATTTTCAGCCCTGACTGATACTACTGGCTCTTCATCCATTTCAGATGAAACTGAAAAATTGATAGGCTTACAACAGACCTGACAATCCTCTATATATTCCTGCCCAATATCTTCGGGATCAATCAGAACAGTGATTGACTCTCCACAATAGGGGCAGGTAATTAATTCTTCATGCAAGAAACCCATCGAATCCGTATTACTCTATTTAATTAATGGACAATTAGCATACATCAGATCAGTGGTCATAAGTCATAAAAACTAACGTTCTGATGACCTTTTATGTTGTGGAAAATTTACGACTTTTTTAGTTAGCTTGCCATTTTAAACTGCCCGTAACCGTATAAAAACACAGCCAAAACTGCTAGCCCAATCGAGCCAACATGATAACCATTAAATGATTCACGAAAAATGACCATACCAACAAAAACAGATGTTGTTAATATCGATAACACCGCATAGACGGTGTAAGCGTGCGCACCTACTCGGCTATACATTAGATAGAAGCCTATAAAAGTGACGAAAAACCCGATCGCTGATATCACTATTGGCCAACTATTTTGCTTCAAATAGACAGCATTCCCACTATTGTCTGAGAATATGGCAGCGACAACAAACATTGCTGCGCATAAACTAACAGCAGCGGTCATAAACAAAAAAGGATTCGTCGAAACAGTCGAGGAGCGTTGCCCAAATACAAATATGGCATTGCCGATGGCTGCCAGACCAGCATAAATTACTACTTTGTAGATCGCAGACTCCATTACAGCTCCTAGGGTTGGGTAAATTTTGGTTCAACTAATACAATACACTGTATTAATGCAGGCAATGTACTCGGTACATGAACCCCTATAACTCTACTATTTCTTTATTATCGATTCAATCATCTCAGATGATATTGTGGTAGCCTTCGCGCAAATCAAAATCTTGTGATCAGACCTATGAAAAAAACCCCAAATAACAATGAATCAGCATCAAAAACATTAACTGAACTATCTGTTGCACAAGGTGAATTTAAGCTCAATCGAAAGCCAATAGATGCAAAATTACAGGCCTGGGAAGCCGCAGATGAGTATCTACTGAAGTATGTAGATGAACAAAACTTGTTACCAGAGCCGTTAAACCTACTCATTATTAATGATGCTTTTGGCGCTTTAACCGTTGCTTTAGCTGCGTATAAACCCACAACGATGTCAGATTCATATCTGGCTCAACAGGCGATGACGGAGAATTTATTAACCAATGAATTAGACCCTGCTGAGCTTAAATTTAACAATGGTTTAAGCCTACCAGTGAAAGTCTTTGACCTGGTACTAATTAAAACGCCCAAGTCACATGCGTTACTTGAGTTCCAGTTACGCTTATTGAAACCCTCTATTAATACCAATACGAAAATTATTGCGGCCGGTATGTCTCGTTCAATTCATAATAAAACGTTGCAATTATTTGAGACTATAGTGGGTCCAACCACAACATCGCTTGCATGGAAAAAGTCGCGTCTTATATTTGCAACGCCCGATCTATCTCTGGAGGTTCCGTTCGCCAATTCTTCTGATCGCTTTGTACTCGAGACAAACCGAACCTTTAACATTAGTAGCCATGCTAATGTTTTCAGTCGCGGCAGACTCGACGAAGGTAGCCAGTTACTAATCGAGCATATGCCCATTAACGAAAAATATAGAGATATTGCCGACCTAGGTTGTGGTAATGGTGTATTGGGTATTATTGCGGCGTCGCTAAATAAACCCTCGAGTATTATATTTGCAGATGAGTCCTACATGGCAATCAGTTCGGCCAAACAAAATTTTGGTGAAGCCTTCGGCAAATCTATTAAAGCACATTTTAATGTCACTGATTGTTTGCAGGGGGTTGAGGACGAAAGCATCGACCTAGTGTTAAACAACCCTCCATTCCATCAACTAAATGCCATTGGTGACGCGATTGCCTGGCAAATGTTCATTGATGCGCGCAGAGTGTTAAGAAAAGATGCTGCGCTATACGTTGTGGGTAACCGTCATCTGGGCTACCACACAAAAGTTAAAAAAGTGTTTGGCAATTGTGAAATGATAACCAGTAATCAGAAATTTGTAGTATTAAAAGCGATCAAACAGTAAGTCCTTTTCGGACAGCTAATCAACTTAAACACACGGCGTAATTTTGATATTAAAAAATTTAATACAATGACATTCGCTGATGCAACCCAATTTGATTTAAGCTGTGCACTTCACACTTTAGAGGGCATTTTAAGGAAGAGGGATTTTACAGATTAATTCTGTACGAGTTGAGTGTCAGTTTGTGGAAAATTACGCGCACCCTCATAAACAATTTTCCAACGATTATCTGTCTTATGCCAGTAGACGTCCTTGGCTGACTCTAAATTTAAATTATTGCTGCTATAGGATTGAGAAAATTGCATTAGGACCAAGTTTTCTTCGCCAGGATAATTAAAAATGTTTAAATTACTATATTCAACTTTAATGTCAGTTCTATCACGGGTCACCCATTTTTTGTGCTCATCCCAACTTTTAAAATCTCGATTATAAGCAAAGTAATCCTGTTTTGAATAATGTTCACGATAAATATCGTGATTGTTACTTTCCCAATCAACGATCCAACTTGTTAATACTTTTTTCATCTCTTTACGCTGTTGTTGCCATTCATCAACCTTCAGCCATTTGACCTGTTGAGCAACAATGACAGGGGTATGAATGTTGGAGTTTATATATTTATCAATGCGCGTAAAATCTGGATTACTGACGACTATGCAGCCATTGCTCGCCCAGGGTGAGCGATTGTAAGTATCTGATGGTGTGCCATGAATCCATATACCATCACCCGTGCGCTTTTTTCGATCATCCCAAACATTCGGATAACTAATAGGGAATGCACCTAATCCATAAAGATCGGGCAACTCGTCACCATCGATGGTTTCTGTAACATGATAAATACCGACGGGTGTTTTTTGATCTCCACGTTTTTGTTTACCGTAACCTTTTAACCCAATGGAAATAAAATAGTCTTCTACTAGTAATGGCGTGCCCTGTTCATTGCGGAATACATAAATGCGCGACTTTTCCTGATCAACTACAATAACGTAGGGTTGATCATTGGCGAGGAAGAGAATATTTTCAGGTATTAGTCCCAGATAGTCCGTATTACTTTTGTGCTGCCAACGCTGTTGGATCTCATGTTTAAAGTCGTATTGTGCTTTATCAGTGGATATACCAACGCCGATTTCATTTAATGGTCCAGCTTTGGCGAGCAGTAAATCAGCATAAATCATTTGCCCAAGTCGGCTTTTTGGATAATGCTCTAAAAGGTCCCGACTACTATCGAGAGCCTGTTCAAAGTCTTGGCTCTGGATATTTTTAATCGTCTTGAGTATATCTTGCTCATACAGATCCTGCTTGTATTGATCTGGTTTGTATAAGCTTGGTTCAAATTGGTCTTCAACTTTATCTGCCGCATGGGGTAACGACTGAAATAATACCAATAAGAAAATGACTAATATTGCTTTCATAAAACTGATATTACCCGCTCATCAGATATTTTCCATGTTGATCCAATCCGACGAAAGACGATTTGTTTTATCACCTTGTCGCTGTAATTAGGCGAGTCATAAGTTTGTTTAAAGTTAATAATTACGCTGTTTTCAACTTGTTCACTAATCTCAATATCACTCACCAACACATTGATTTTATCAGGACGCATAATACGATTTCGACGATGCTCTACCCAAGCTATATGCGTGTCAAAACTAGGCCTATGGTTGGCCGAATAAAAACTGATATACGTTGGAAAGTCCTTGTCATTCCAAGACTTTGCCCATTTTTTAACTTGTTCTATTAGTAACGTCTGAACATTAGCAGTATTCACCACCGAACTAACGACCGATTGAGTCACTATTGCTGGCAGATCAGGCAAGCTTAACTTACTGAGTGCAACCAACTCAATTTTGGGTGATTCCACTGGCTCATTCGATTCACTGACAGCTTGGCGATAAGTTGCGCTGGCTATGCTGCGATATATTAGGCCTAGATTATTATAAACCATAGAGTAACTCGAATGAGTGTTCAGCGCATCGATCAAAAGTTGGCTGGCTTTATCAGAGTTACCCTTTTCAAGATAAATCATCGCCAAATTATTCCTTGGTTCGGGTAGTTCTGGATATTCTCGTATCAAACGCTCATACAACTCTTTTGCCCGATTTATCTGCTGATCCATCTGATAAGCATAGGCGGTTAAAAATTGAATCTTGGCATTAGCTGGCTGCTCAATTAAAATGTGATTGCCCGTGGTTGCGGCCAAGGAGAATGAATTTTGGTCTATTAAACGCTGAAGTTCTTCTATTGGCGTTGCCGAAAACACGGGTTTAACACACAGGCTGCAGAAGAGTAGAGCAATAAATCGATACATATTTTTAAATCAATTGGGAAGATATTTTTTTACAGCTGTAAAGTATATCAAATATTCTTAAAAACGTGTCTGGATTCATGTCCGTATTGTCAGTCATGTGCAGACTAAATTGTTCTTTATTGTCAAAATCCCCCATTTAAGGAGTGAATTCATGCGATTATTTCTAGTTGACTCCAGTATTTTTATTTATAAGGCCTGGTTTGGCGCAAAATTTGAAATATTCAATACGGATCAACAACCTAATCAGGCTTTTATTGGGTTCACCGATTTTGTCTATCGTCTTTTGACCGAATCAGCGCCACAAAAGATAGTATTTGCCTTCGATCATGGCGGTAAAAAGTCTCAACGCAAGACGCTTTATAGTGAATACAAGGCTAATCGAAGCCCGACACCCGTTAATTTGAGACGGCAATTTGAGTGGTGTCAACAATGGGTTGAGCAACTGGGCATATCTAAAGTTAGTGATCCAGAATGGGAAGCTGACGACTTAATCGGCACACTCGCTCAACTGCATCGTTCACCAGAACTACCCATAGTCATCCTCAGTGCTGATAAAGACTTAACCCAACTGGTAAAAGAAGGGGATATTTGTTGGGCATTTTTTGATGACAAAAAACTCGATTACAACGCCATCAAGAAGAAGTTTAAAGTCAAGCCAGAACAAATTGCCGATCAATTGGCACTTACCGGTGACAAAGTTGATAATATTCCCGGTATTCCACTAGTCGGGCTAAAGACAGCTGCCAACCTATTAAGAAAATATGGCGACTTGAAAACACTTCGGGCTAATTTGCACGAGGTTGGTAAGATGAAATTTCGTTATGCAGCCCAAGTTCAACGCTCACTCATCGATAATGAATCAATACTCGACATCTCCAGCGCTTTAACACAAATTAATTGTGGCCTTGAATCAATGCGAGATGTATCGATATTGCGCCGGCCCGCTAATACTGAACAGCTTCAAAAACTAATGGATTTTCATCAAATGGATTCTGCCCGCTGCGATAAGTGGCACGACTACTTACAAACCGACTAAACCATGGCCATCGTTATATTATTCAACAAACCTTTCCGGGTACTCAGCCAGTTTTCTGAGTCAGGTGACAAAAGGACACTCGCAGACTACATCAAAATCCCTAACGTCTATCCGGCCGGCAGACTTGACTATGATAGTGAGGGATTAATGATATTGACTGACGATGGTCAATTACAAGCACGCATTGCCAACCCTGATCACAAACAAGCCAAGTGCTATCTTGCTCAAGTTGAGAATATTCCTGATCAAAAAGCACTACTCATTCTAAGTAGAGGTATAAAACTAAAAGACGGCATGACTCGGCCAGCAAGCGCTAACTTAATCGAACAACCCGACTGGCTTTGGTCACGTGATCCGGCTATTCGACAACGAATGGAGATTCCAACACAATGGCTTCAGCTTGAAATTAAAGAGGGAAAAAACCGTCAAGTGCGACGAATGACTGCCGCTGTGGGTCACCCAACTTTACGTTTAATTCGCACCCAAGTTGCAGGCTGGTCTTTAGACGGCCTTCTTCCGGGCCAATATCGACAACTTTCAGTATGAATAAACTAGCCTATATCCGCTTTATATTCTCACTTAAAAATTAAAAACCGACAGGTGCTCGTGAACGCCAACCCAGACGCCTGACTCATTGCAGGCAAACACGATAGTTTCGCGCTCACTATTAGTTACCACCTCTGAATCAAAGTTAACATCAGTGAGTACTTGGTGAGTAAAGACCGCCACCTCTCCCAACATTTGAAGATGTTGATCTGAAGAACTGCACTTGAGAATTCGGAATTGATGTTGGTCTTCCCATGACTGCCATTCTGCTTGGTATTCGCTTCGACTCATTAACATTCGATCCAAATTATGAAAAAGAAAAGTTGCTTGCTCTGAAAAGGCTGCAAAATATGCCTCTTTATCATGATTTGAAAACGCCTTAATAAGGCTATTTGCGGTAGCCATAACAGCTTTTTGATTATCTAGCTCAGACATGATTTTGTATCGGTTTTAATGTGCCGGTTTTATGCTTGATAATATGTGACGTTAATGGCGCCATTTGCCGAGCAACAGTAAGTTTCAACTCATCTATAGTCATTTCACTACTCTTTACATATTCAGTGAACATTGAATTTAAATTGTTAAAAATAATTTCACCCAATGCCTGGTGATCTAAATGGTTAATGATCATATTTTTATTCTGAAACGTTTCAATCAAAGACACCACTTGCATGCTAATGCGTTGATCAAGTAAAGCATATCGTTGGCTAAACGTTGTTTGTGGACGTTGTATGGAGAATGACATCGCCATTCGCCACATTTCCTTGTTTAAATAAACAAGCGAATGCTCATAGTAAAGAGCAATAAGCGCATTCAGAGTTTCCTCAACAGATGACAATGGCCCCTCGATCAACAGCTTTCCTGCGATCAAAATTTCTTCTACCTCCATTGAAACAACCGCAATTAAAATATCAGCTTTGCTTTCATAGTAGTTATAGGTTGTTCCAGTGGAAACCTCTGCTAAGTCTGCAATATCCTCTATTCTAGTTTTGTCATACCCATCTCGCTTAAAAAGCATTGATGCCGACTCTAAAATACGTTTTTCACGTGCAACCTTTTGCCTTTCGCGAAGCCCTACCATCTGAATCCTCTCTTATCAGCACTAAATGAGTGCGTTCATTTTTATTGTTGACATCAAATATAAACTCCACTCATTATTATATTTCTAAAAAAAAATGCAATAGCAGCTTTACCCATAACGTTTAATAACGAGGATGATATGATATTTAAAAAACGTAATAATTGTACTCAGTATCGATTTTTCCCTACCACTGCTTCTATAGCTTTCACGATAGCCATTGCTGGCCTTAATTCCACGCCTCTTCTAGCGCAGGAAGAGCTAAATGCATTGGTCTGGTGTGATCATACCGATGCAGCGTTAATCGAGCCTTTTGAAAAAAACAACAACGTAAAAGTCAATCTTAAGGAATATGAGGGTACCGGTGCGGCACTCTCTATTATTTCGCAATCTCGCCCTGGGGACTGGGATGTGCTGGTTATTGATGGTGTTGATGTTCCCAGAGCAATTGATGAAGGTATTTTCGCCGAAATTCCCAGCAGCGCATTACCGACCGCTGACTTTTTCCCTGAAGTTGTTATGAAAGATAACAATACTAGAAACGGTAAGACCTATGCCGTAACTGAAAAGTATGGCTACAACACCATTTCTTTCGATAAGTCGAAAGTTGATATAGCCGACATGAAAGACATGAGTAAGCTTTGGTCAGGCAAGTATGATGGTCGAATTGCAATCTACGACTACTACCTACCAGTCATTGGTTTAGTAGGGCTGAGTGAAGGAATTGATACCAATAATTTAAGTACAACTAATATGCCAGTCATAAAAGACAAGCTGATGTCCTTAAAAAAAGCATCGAAGTTAGTGGGCGACGTAGTTTCCTCTCAAACAGCTCTCGCTACTGGTGAAGTAGATATTTTGGTTGGTGGCGGCGAATGGGTTACGGCTGTTTTGTCAGCTGAAAAACCGAACTTAGATTGGGTTATTCCGGAACAAGGTGGCTTGCGATGGTCACAATCCATTGGCGTTATGGCCGATTCTGGCAAAAAAGACCTAGCTCTTAAATTTGTGCAATATATTACGAGTCCCGAAGGACAGGCAAAATTAGCCACTTCTTCATGTTTTTGGGGCATGCCGGCTAATAAGAAGACGGAACCACTTTTAACTAGTGCTCAAAAAAAGGCGTTACGTTGGGATAACCAAGCAGATTATCTTGCCAATTCGCAGCTTTACCCCGTTCCAGATGCAAAGTTGGATGATTTAATGCAGGATAACTGGACAGAAATGCTTCAGAATTAATTTAGTTTAATTATGTTGATACCAATGCTCTCAAAAATTGGGCGCATTGGTGTTTTAATTTGAGCAAATTGATATGAGTATGGATTCAGATCATTCTTCTGTGCGTAAAGCTTGGTACTTCGTTACTCCTGCGATAGCGTGGACGATCGCATTTTTTGTTATTCCTTTTGCCTTCATGGTGTCCGTAAGCCTAGCATCACGAGTGGGTCGACAAATTGTTTACTCCTGGGATCTGAACAATTACATCGATTTCTTCAGTAAGTCTTATTATTTAAAAGGCTTATTTGTATCTCTAGAAATTACTGTCTTGGTTACTATCATATCAACACTACTGGCGTATCCTCTGGCTTGGATCATTGCCGAACGCGTACCGAAAAAATGGCAACGAATTGCTCTCATTATGGCTATTTTGCCATTCTGGACCTCTTACGTCGTTCGATCTTATTCCTGGCTACTGGTTCTATCTACTAATGGAGTTATTAACAACTCACTTCTTCAAATTGGCATAATTTCAGAACCATTACCATTAGCAAACACGACAACGGCAACAGTAATTGGCTTTGTACACTTTTTCGTCATGCTATTGACCTTAACTATTTATTCCAACCTAATTCAGTTGTCACCCAATTATAAACGCGCCAGTGCGGACTTAGGCGCCAATGCTTTTCAAACATTTTGGCATGTAATCCTACCGCTTACATTACCAGGAATTATGGTAGGTGCATTCCTGACCTTTGTATTGTGTATAGGAGATTATATTACGCCGCAAATTTTAGGCGGTAATAATGAACTCACCTTGCCACAAATTATTATGATGCAATTGGGACGTCGTGCAGATATTCCAACCGCAGCGGCTCTCTCTATTATCCTAATGGGTGTCGTGACTGTCGCTTACCTGTTTTGCCTTCGTTGGTTAAAAATGGAGCGTGCCTAACTATGTACTCGCGATTGTCTAATATTTTCTGCGGAACGTATTTTATTGCCATTTATGGCTTTATATTCCTACCCGTTGCTGTCTTGGTATTGTATTCGTTTCAAGATGGTTCACTGCCTATCCCACCCTTTAATGGCGTTACTTTTAAATGGTACGCAGCCGTTTTTGCTGATACAAAATTAATGTCAGCTTTGGGTAACTCACTCATTGTTGCTGTATTTTCCTCTATTATTGCTTGTTTGCTTGGTTTTTGCGCAGCTTACGGTCTATCCCGCTATCGCCTTCCCGGCAGTGCATTTCAGCGAGTTTTAATCACTGCGCCAATGACAGTGAGCTATCTCATTATTGCTTTAGGGTTGCTGGTCTTATTCAATTGGATGGGTATTCGACTCTCTTTGTGGACGGTAGGCGTGGGCCATGTTGTTATCAACCTGCCTCTTTGTTTTGCAATCATTTATGCCTCAATGGGTGACCATCAAAAAAATATTGAGCGTGCTGCGCGTGATTTAGGTGCTAATAATTTTCAGGTTATGCTACTAATTACAGCACCTATGCTTATGCCTTCTATTCTCGCTGCGTTATTTCTGTCAATAACCTTTAGTTGGGATGAATTTATTATCTCTTTTTTACTGTCTCGTTTTGATGTCACTCTACCCGTTGAAATTTGGAGTTTGTTACGCTCTGGGCTTAATCCAAAGACAAATGCCATAGGCAGTCTAGTTTTCCTCCTTTCGGTTGGCTTACTAATCATTCTCGAAATTTTTGTTTTTCGCCAGAGATCGCCAAAATGACGGCTAATGTTTCATTGCTTAAACTTTCAAAGTCTTTTAATAGTGTTGCGGCATTAAAAGAAGTATCGCTCGAAATTGATGCCGGTGAATTTATTGTTTTGCTTGGTCCATCAGGTTGTGGCAAATCGACACTACTATCAATTATTGGTGGGTTTTTATCCGCCAGTTCTGGCAAGGTCTTAATTGGCGGTAAGGATATGACCTCTGTTCCTCCATCCATTCGACCAACCACAACTATGTTTCAGGACTATGCGCTATTTCCACATATGTCCCTTCGTGACAATGTGGCATTTGGTCTGAGAATGCGGAAAGTAGGTCGTAAAGAGAGAAATCAGAAGGCCGATACATTTCTTGATATGGTTGGATTGAAGGCATCAGCCAATCGCAAGCCTCACGAACTTTCTGGCGGTCAAAGGCAACGGGTTGCACTAGCCAGAGCTCTTTCCGTTAATCCTGACCTACTATTGCTGGATGAACCACTAGGCGCACTTGATATGAAGCTTAGACGCCAAATGCAAGATGAGTTAAAGGCTATACAAAAAGAAATTGGTACGACTTTTATTCACGTCACTCATGATCAAGAAGAGGCGATGGCCATTGCAGACAGAATCGTTGTCATGAATCAAGGTGTTATCGAAGGCTTGGGTAAGCCGTCTGATATTTATATGCGCCCTCAGTCGTTATTTTCTGCTGGGTTTATGGGTGAAGTTAATCTTATCAACGGCATAGTTACCACCGTTAACGGACAACAATGCAATATCAAAACACAGATAGGATCATTCAACCTGTCGCCTGATGCGTTCGTCAACAGCGATCCTCAAGTTGGTCATGAGGTTACTCTCTGCATACGTCCTGAACAGATTAGTACTGGGTCAAATGATGCTAGTAAACTCACAACATTAAGCCAGGCAAAAGTTGTAAGCAGCGCCTTCTTTGGAACCCATTTTCGTTGTCTGCTAGCACCAGATTTTGCACCAGAATTTAGGCTTATTGCTCACCTACCTCAGTCAAGCGAAATAACACAAGGCAGTGTCGTCAACTTAGTGATTGATTCAGCTAATGTAACCGCTTTACCTAGTGCCTAATGTAGAACTTACTATGAACCGTATAGCACCAGAGAACTGGTATCAAACTAAAAAAATAGGTGATGATGTCACCTATATTTGCGAGCCTTATATCAAGGAATTTTATCGCTGTAATATCTGGCATGTGCGGGGTAGTCAAAGTGACATGCTAGTGGATAGTGGCATGGGCGTCGTATCACTTACTGATTGGGTTTCAATTGTTACTGAAAAAGAAATCGCTGCTGTTGCAAGCCATACTCATTTTGACCATATTGGTTGTCATCATGAATTTAAACACTGTATTGTTCATTCGGCCGAAGCCGAACTATTAGCAAATCCAACTCGAGAAAATACCTTGGTTGAACCGTACGTTACGGATGATATTTTTACCCAATTGCCACCACAGCCTTATGTTTCAGAAGCCTATGCAGTAAAAAAGGCTTCGCAGGCTGAAATAGTCGAGGATGGAGATGTGATTGACTTGGGCAATCGCCAATTTGAAGTTATTCATACCCCTGGTCACTCTCCAGGTGGTATCGCATTATGGGAGCACAAAACGGGCATCCTATTTTCTGGTGACCTACACTATGATGGATTGTTAATTGAAGATACCTATCACTCAAACCCATCTGACTATCAAAAATCAATGGAGCGCCTGCTAGAATTACCCGTTAATATCGTACACGGTGGACACTTTGCAAGTTTTGGAGCGGACCGTCACAAAAGCCTGATTCGCAATTGGCTTGATAGTAAAAATCATTGAAAAGGTAAAACCATGACCAAAAAATTCAACCAGCCCCTGGGTGGAAACGATATGCCTCGTTTTGGCGGTATCGCTACCATGATGCGATTACCTCATGTGCCTGATGCACAGGGACTTGATGTTGCCTTTGTTGGTGTCCCTTTCGACATCGGTACATCAAATCGCTCTGGTGCCAGATTTGGTCCTCGCCAAATTCGCAGCGAGTCCTGCTTAATTCGCCCGTACAACATGGCAACCCGAGCGGCTCCATTTGATTCTTTACAGGTCGCTGATATTGGTGACGTTGCAATCAATACTTTCAATCTTGAAAAGTCGATGGGCATTATCGAATCAGCCTACGACAACATCCTTGCTCATGATTGCAAACCACTCACTATGGGCGGTGATCACACCATCGCTTTACCCATTTTGCGCTCTATCGCCAAAAAGTACGGACCTGTAGGAATCGTCCACGTTGACGCTCATGCTGATATCAATGACACCATGTTCGGTGAGCGCATTGCACACGGCACGCCATTTCGCCGCGCCATTGAAGAAAAATTAGTCGATCCTAAACGCATGGTACAAATTGGCCTACGCGCAACTGGATACGAGGCTGACGATTTTGACTGGCCTCGAGAGCAGGGCGTGCGAGTAGTTCCAGCAGAGGACTGCTGGTATCAATCACTCAAACCTTTAATGGCTGAAGTTCGCGAGCAACTAGGTAAAGGGCCTGTTTATATTACCTTTGATATTGACGGGCTTGACCCTGCTTATGCCGCAGGAACAGGCACGCCCGAAATTGGGGGTCTGTCAATTCATCAGGGGTTAGAAATTATTCGCGGTTGTCGCGGGCTTGATGTTGTAGGTGGAGATTTGGTTGAAGTCGCACCGGCTTATGATACGACTGGAAATACGGCATTGACGGCGGCTAATTTGTTGTTCGAAATGCTCTGCGTATTCCCAGGCGTGGATTATCGGGCATAAAATTACCTGTTCTTTGGCCTTTGGCAAGACACGAGCGATTGGGATAATCCAAACTCAATTGCTCGGCTCACGCTAATGATGGAATACTCAAGTATCGACTCAATGTATGAATTTATAAACATCTTGACCTAATTTTAGGGTCGTTGGAGAGATTGACTAATCAACAAACTCTTTAATTAATACGCGAACCAAAAACTCGGTTGAACAAGCCTAATATAATTAAAGTGGCCATTTTCAAATTCACAATGTTAAATTTTCATCCCATCATCAATGATTCATTATCTCGCAATAACTGTGTAATAAAACGGCAAACAGCGTCCACCCGCGCCACATCCCTTAAGTCCTCATGGACCATCAACCAAAAACTACGCTGTACTAATATTTGATCGGGTAACACCGCCACCATCTGCGGGTCATTCGCAGCCATAAAGCAATGCACCAACCCAAGCCCAACACCACTCCGGATTGCATTGTATTGCGCATTCAAATTGGTACTACGGAACACCACATGCGCATTTTTAAAGGTACTTTCAAAATACCGTAGTTCGGGCATTTCAATCAAATCGTCAATGTAACTGACAAAATCATGCTGAATGAAATCATCTACGCTTAAGATTTTGGGATGATTCGCAAGATAGTCACGTGACCCATACAGTTTGAGCCGATAGTCACACAGCTTCCAACCTTTTAAACGACCACTCTCGGGTCGTGAAAACGTAATCGCAATATCAGCCTCACGTTTTGACAAGCTGGTTCGACGAGTGTCAGCCATAAGCTCAATTTCAATATCAGGGTGCTCTAACCGAAATTCGCCAATATGACGCGCAATAACCTGCGCACCAATACCTTCTGACGTTGATATTCGTACGGTTCCGCTCAACCGCGCATCCTTACCTGATAATGCTTGATATAGCTGATTCGACTGAGATTCAATTTTTTCCGCCATCGGCAGCAGGCGCATGCCATCATCAGTTAATTGGTAACCAGTCGGTGACTTATCAAATAGACGTGCCTGAAGCTGTTTTTCTAACGATGCTATTCGGCGACTGACCGTCGTATGGTCTACCTGCAGGCGCAGGGCTGCTTTCACTAACTTTCCTTGTCGTGATAACTCGAGAAAATATCGCAAATCATTCCAATCGTACATGGGCATTCCTGTGTATTTTTGCAGAATGAATCTGGATTATACATTATAGATATGCATAAATATCAGGACTATACTATTTAGTAGTATCACCTAATCAATCAAATTTATTTGGAGTTCTAATATGAGCCAATCAACACCTGATCTTTACGAGCTTTATCATTTTATTAATGGCGAGAAAGTTGCCGGTAGCAGTGGAGGACGGGTTGGTAATGTATTCAACCCCAGTCTAGGTGTTAAGGCTGCTGAAGTGCCTTTAGCCTCTAAGGCTGAAGTTGAGTCTGCCATTGCAGTTGCACAAGCAGCGTTTCCAGCCTGGTCTGGCATGTCTGTTTTAGCCCGTTCACGCATCATGACAAAATTTGTTCATTTACTTTACGAGCACCAGCATGAATTGAGTGAATTAGTTTGTAAAGAGCACGGCAAAGTTATCGAAGATGCCATGGGTTCTGTATTACGCGGTATCGAAGTGGCTGAATTCGCCTGTGGCGCACCGCATGCCCAAAAAGGTGAGTTTTCTGACAATGTTGCTACGGGTATTGACATTTACTCGATGCGAAAGCCACTAGGGGTTGTTGCTTGTATTACGCCATTTAACTTCCCTGCGATGATTCCATTATGGATGGCCGGCATGGCTTTGGTTACAGGCAACACGGTTGTTATGAAGCCTTCTGAGAAAGATCCGTCTTGTCCATTACGGATTGCTGAATTGTTCCATGAAGCGGGTGGCCCGGCTGGTGTATTCAATATAGTGAATGGCGATAAGGAAGCCGTCGACACGTTATTACATAATGAACACATCAAAGCGGTTAGTTTTGTTGGTTCCACGCCAATTGCACAATATGTTTACGAGACCGCAACGGCCAACGGCAAACGCTGTCAGGCAATGGGTGGTGCTAAGAACCACATGCTGATTATGCCGGATGCTGATTTAGAAGATGTGGCCAATGCCCTGATGGGTGCAGCTTATGGTTCGGCAGGAGAGCGCTGCATGGCTATTTCGGTTGGCGTTTGCGTCGGTGATGAAGTCGCTGACAAATTAGTCGCAATTTTAAAGCCACGCGTTGAAGCATTGCGCATCGGGCCAAGCACAGAAACTGGTCTTGAAATGGGTGCATTAATTACCAAAGAACACCGTGAAAAGGTAATGAATTACATTCAAATGGCTAAAGACGAAGGGTCAACTTTAGTAGTCGACGGTCGTGATTTCGTTTGTGAACGCAGTAAGAATGGCTATTTTCTTGGCGGTTCGCTGATTGACAATGTTAAGCCTGATATGACTTCTTACCAAGAAGAAATTTTTGGCCCTGTGTTACAAATCATTCGCGTTGGTTCATTCGAGGAAGGCATGTCACTCGCCAGCGACCATCCTTATGGTAACGGTACTTCTATCTTTACTAAAAGTGGTTCAGCTGCTAGAACTTATGCAGACAAAGTTGAAGTTGGTATGGTTGGTATCAATGTACCAATCCCTGTGCCGATGGCTTTCTATAGCTTTGGTGGTTGGAAGGCATCTGCTTTTGGTGACCATAATCAATACGGTATGGAAGGCTTACGTTTTTACACCAAGGTTAAAACGGTTACGGCTCGCTGGCAGGAAAAGGGCCTTGATGCTGAGTTTTCATTACCTGTTTTAAAGTAAAAGAGTTCATGTTGCCATCGGATGCATTATTGGCATTCGATGGCAGTCAGTTAGACCTCATTATTTATATTTTAAAACCCCATGAATGGTGACTTTTCTGCCCACACGGGTATAGCTCTTTAGCGAGACAAACGCTGAATACTTTCTGCGCCTCACAGCTGTCCTATCAAGTGCTCGATTATAAAATTTACAGTGGTTGGTACTGTTCGCATTTATCAATGTAGTTTTTAGTGCCAAATGGTATCGGTACACGGGCATTGGCGATATAGTTGAGTAGACGCTTTCCTTCTCGCAAAAGCTCCTGACCCTTTGCTGTATGCATAAGCAGTAATTGATCTATGTCATTTGGCAATTCGGGCTCAAAAGTATCCAGCGCTTCTGCTAGCGCTACAAAATTCGGCCAGATCCGAAAAATAATATCATCTTTTTTCATTGTTTCTGCAACTTGTTTTGATGCGTCAGCATAGTCACGAATAATAGGCTCACAAGCGCCAAATAATGGGTTAGCATTAAACGTCTTAATCATCTGGTCACGAATCATATCGATATCACGTTTGCTTTGAGCTATTTTTATAAATCGCGATTCATAAAAATCTGAAGGCGTCATTGTGAAGGCCTTAAAAGGTTCACCCCAAATTTCATCAATGCCCTCACAGCCAGAATAATGTTTAACTTGCTCACCTAGTCTCAGTGCCTCTTGAAAACAAGCGCTACATTGACGCATCAATTCATTATCCCGACTCACTTGAACGCCCAATTCACCTAGATCTACTATCGAGGTAAACAAGTCTGTTGCTCGATTAAACAATGAGCCTGCTAACATTGCAGCATTCACTCGCTTACGGGCTGGATTCGTTTCTGATTTGTAAGCTATTCTAGCCTGATCAAGACTTTTACCTGGTGTACATATACCCGCCTCAGTATGGTGAAATGCGCGGCGAGTTAAACTGTCGATGAGCAGTTTCCGATTGCTTAAAGTATCGGACAAAGGTTTGTAGTAACGTATCCAGTAACCGTAATAGTATATATAGTTGGTTTCATCAATGATTAAACGAGTGCCATTTGTGGGAGTTTTTTTCATGAGATCAATGTTAAAAGTCAGACATCAAATTAATACAAGTATTTTAAAACTTTATGTCTACATCATAAAACAAACCCATAGAATCATCCATAGAAGTCCTACCAAATACCTATTATTATGATAAAAGCCGCTGATGACTTTTATAAAATGAGATTAGCAATGAGGCTGTCAATTCAATCACTCATAAAGCGAATATCAATCATGGCGTCCTTTTAGATATACTGTCTATCTAGTTAAACATCCTTATCGTAAGCTTTCATAATAAAAGTGCTGGTTTAAATTTTACTGGCTCATACCATGAGCTTAAATCAGCCTATAGTCTTGTTTTCTAGACCAACGACAACAGTTCAGGAGCACCGTCAGGCATGGCTTTATCTATTGTTAGCTCTAATCGTGTAGAAATTCTTCAACAAAATCTGTCCCATCGTATTTGTTCGCAAATGTTGAGCAATCCATTTGACCCTGACGTTATTGTTGTTCCCACTTTTGCAATGGCGCGCTGGCTTAATTTAAAAATTGCTCAACAACAGGGAATTGCAGCCAATATTGAATACCCTTTACCATCTGCGTGGATTTGGCAATTGGCTACCACGGTTCTTAAAGACACGCCAAAGATTGATCCGCTATCACGTGACGCGATGGGTTGGAAAATTTTCCACAACTTGCCTACCTTAATTAACCACGCTGAATTTGAAACGATTAGTCGTTATCTGAAACACGATACCTCGGGTATTAAGCGCTGGCAATTGTCGACACGTATTGCGGATGTTTTTGAACGTTACCAACATTACCGACCAGATATGATTCGACTCTGGTCAGATGGTTTAGAAAATCATTGGCAGGCATTACTCTGGCGGGTATTGATTGAAAATCAAACTAAGCAATACCATAGTGTCGTACTCGATCAACTACTGTTAGCCTTGAACACTGATTGTGACACAGCCTGCCTACCTGAAAGAATCAGTCTGTTCGTATTATCAAGTTTGCCACCTCGGTTTATCGACTTAATCCATGCGCTTGCCAAACGCACTTCGGTCACGCTTTATCTTCATAGCCCGACTGATCAATATTGGGCTGACTTAAAAAATCAAAAATCGCAATTAAGGCTGCGCCTCTTACAACCACAACAAGCGCAATACTATGAAGCCGGCAACGAGTTACTTACCTCTTGGGGCCGACAGGGCCAAACCATGCAAGATTTGTTGCTTGATAATAATGGTCTAGTCACAAATGAAGCGGATGTCTATCAACCACCCGATTGTTCGACTCTACTGCAATCAATTCAGCGGAGTATTTTCGACCTAGATGATTCGGCTGTAGAAATGCTTACAGATGATTCACTATCGGTACATATCTGCCATAGCCCGATGCGTGAATGCCAAGTTTTACACGACGAACTACTGAGGCTACTGCAAAAAGATTCGGCTTTAAAATTAGAAGATATATTGGTAATGGTGCCCGACATTAGTCGCTACGCACCTTATATCGAAGCTGCGTTCCAAACTAGTGATAACAAAACCCAACCAACGTTAGCATGGAATATTTCCGACATTACGCTCGCCGATGAACACCCGTTGATTCTAACCTTTTTACAATTACTAAGGCTGCCACAGAGTCGTTTTTCGTTGTCTGAAGTTTTATCATTACTGGACATAGACGAAGTAAAGAATCGATTTGATCTCGACGAACAGGCATTACATAACATTCGCAGCTTACTTGATGATGCTCAAATTCGTTGGGCTATTGATGCCCAACACAAACAGCAATTGGGCTTGCCTCCAACCATTGAAAATACCTGGCAGCAGGCTAAGGATCGGCTATTCGCGGGATACGCAATGCCAGGTGACGATTATTGGAATGGCATTTCAGCACTGTCGCAAGTGCAGGGTGATCGTGCATTGCACATAGGTAAGTTTTGGCATTTATTTGAGCGCTTGCAACATTGGCGAAAGCGATTAACCCAACCACAAAACTCGCATGACTGGCAAACTTCACTATTGTCTTTGCTCGATCATTTTTTCCTCGAGCTGAGTGGCGGTGATGGGCAACTGCAACACATTCGTGATGTGATTGCCGAGCTCGGCACTAACAGCGAAATGGACATGTCTCCTGAACTGGTGAGCTTTTGGATGGAACAGCAGTTAGCCTCACAGGAAAAACCAGGCAGATTATTTTCAGGCGGCATTACTTTTTGTGGGATGCGTCCCATGCGCTGCCTGCCATTTGGAGTCATCTGTCTACTGGGCATGAATGACGGTGATTTTCCCCGTCGCGATAGCCGGGTTGACTTTGACCTTATGAATCATAGCTGGAAACCAGGTGATCCACTAAAGGGAGATGAAGATCGTTATCTAATGCTGGAAACTTTATTATGCGCTCGAAAGGCACTTTATATTAGTTACTGTGGTCGCAGTCTAAAAGATAACGGTGAGTGTATGCCTTCCGTATTAGTTCGAGAATTACTCGATTTCGTTGACCTTCATTTTAAATTCAACACTGTTAACGAAGCCAGCATGAGTCAACAAATTTCTACAACTCACCCAATGCAGGCCTTTTCAGAATCTAATTTCCTGTTACCGCTGCAAGGCTATAGTCAGTATTGGTGTGATATTGCGAACCAATTGGCGCGCCCAAAATCAAGCAAGCCAACGTCTGATTGGACACAACAAACGCTATCGCCTCTAGTTAATAACACACTTCTTTCGAGTATTGATTTAAATCACCTCTGCCGTTTTTTGAAACATCCGATTGAATATTTTTTTCGCCAACGACTCAAAATTTACTTTAATTCCACAGAGTCAGCTATCGATGAAGAGACTTTTGATTTGACTGGCTTAAACAAATGGCACATTAGACAACGTCTTCTTTACGATTATCTAAACCAAGTCGAAACAAGTCACCAACACTTATCTGCAGCGGGGTTATTACCGCATGGTCCGGCGGCGAATACTAGTATTGCTGGTATAGCCGATGCTCAAAAAAGTTTGTTATTGCAACTCCAGCCCTACTATGGGGAAAAAGCTGAAACTAGACACATTGCTTTATCATTTAATTCTGACGTTGATTTGAATGGTTCGGTTGAAAATTACTATTCAAAGTTAGGATTAATGGAATACACCAGTAGCAAACTGCAGGGTAAACATTTTTTATCACTTTGGGTCAAACATCTTGCGATGTGTGCGACACAACAATTCAATAAGGACGAAACAAGTTGTTTGATTAGTAGTGATCAAACACTTATTTTTTCATCAATAGACGCTGATGAAGCTCACCTTCAACTGGCCCATTATGTTGATTTATTTCAACAGGGTGCGCAAGTGCCTCTGGCTATTTTCCCCGCGGCTAGTTATGCCTTTGCAAAGAGTTTTTACAAGCAAGGGGATACCGAAAAATCCATGGTTGCAGCTTATAAAGGGTGGCAAAGTAATGGCTGGGGAGACTACTCTTCTGATGATGTTGATGATGCTTATGTCAAATTGGCGATGCGCAATAATCTGAAAGATCCACTCGCCTCAAGTCAATTTCAGCACCATGCACAAGTACTCTATCGGCTAGCTTTAAGCAACGGTGACTTTTCATGACTCATAACGAGCCAAAAATACTCAATGCTGAAAGCATGCTGAGCATTGACCTTAACGGTATTAAGCTAATTGAAGCGAGTGCCGGCACAGGTAAAACTTACACTATTGCCAATCTTTATTTACGTTACATTCTAGAGGGTTACACGCCATCAGAAGTTTTAGTTGTAACCTTTACTAATGCGGCAACGGAAGAACTACGAGGCCGTATTCGCGCACGATTATTTCAAACTCTACAGTTATTTGAGAAACACTTAGACGACACACCGATGGCCTGTTCAGATCAATTTTTAACTGAACTCATCAAACAATGGCTGAGCTTTGATCGCATTAAACAGTCGTTATGGTTCGATCGATTACAGTTTTCACTTCGTTGTATGGATGAAGCATCGATTTGTACGATTCATAGCTTTTGTCAAACAGCGCTGCAAGATCATGCATTACAAAGTAATCAGTTTTTTGAAACTAATTTGCTGACAGATGATCGGTTACTTTGGGAACAAGCATTAAAGGATTGGTGGCGAAAACAGAGTTACTCATTGAACCAGTCTGATTGGAAGCTGTTTGAATTATCTCTAGGCAGTATTGCATCCCTCATCAAACTTCAACGGGAGATACGCAGCAGCCATGCCGTCAAGTGGTTACCTATTATCAACAAAACTTTAGCTGAATTGTATTTAGAATGGCAGTCGCTTGACAGTGTTGTAAAACAACTATCGCTGGCATGGCAAGTCGATCACGATTCAATCTCTGATATTCTGATTAATTCCAAAGCATTGGGGCGCGGCGCGGCGTTACCTTATCACAAGGACAAACTTGAGTGTTTTCTGGCTGAAATAGATCACTGGCTTGATTCAGATCAACCACTCTCAATACCCAGCAATGCTGAGTATATTAGTGCTACCAAATTGGTTGAAAACTCAAAGCCTAGTCAAAAGGGCAAGGATGCCAATCTTGATCATTCATTTTTCTTGGCTATGGATGAATTTTTTCGCCAGGTTGCGCAAATTCAATCAACTTTTAGATCGGTTTCTCTCTTGAAAGCTTTTGAGTATTCGGTACAAAATGTTAACCAACAAAAAATCGAAACCCGTTCACTCGCTTATGACGACCAATTAAGCCTGTTACTTGATGAGATTAGAAAACCTGACTCCAGTAACTTAATAGCTGATCTTCGGGCACATTTTCCCGTTGCTATGATTGACGAGTTTCAAGATACCGATGCAACTCAGTATGAGATTTTTGAACGCTTGTACTTTTCTCAAGCCAATTTAAGTCTAACTATGATTGGAGACCCAAAGCAGGCTATTTATAGTTTTCGCGGGGGTGATATTTTTACCTACATGAAGGCACGTAATGTGCCAGAGGTCAGCCTTTGGTCGCTAAAGACAAACTGGCGCTCGCAACAAGACTTAATTAAGGCCGTAAATTGTTTTTTCAGCTATCGTCAAGCACCTTTTATTTATGATGATGCGATTAAATTTATAGCAGCAGAGGCAGCGACTCAATCAACCGCAGCTGGTCTTAGTCTTGACGGTAGGCTCGAAGCTCCAATCACACTCTGGCATATTCCATTATGTGAAAAAAATAAACCCTTATCAAAAAAATTAGTCAGTGAGCGGCTCAATGAGGCAACGGCTAACGAAATACTAAAGCTTGTTTCTGCTGGCCAAAAAGGCAATGCGTGTTTTGGTGATCATTTACTACGCAGTGGTGATATTGCTGTATTGGTTCGTACCTCTCGTGAAGGTGATGAACTTCGTCAGGTGCTTTCGAGTAAAGGCATTAAATCAGTTACGATTGGCAAAGATAAAATCTTTCATAGTGAGGAAGCCCACGCATTATATGACCTCCTTTTGGCTGTTGGACACTATAGCGATCGCAAATGCTTACGTCAGGCGATTGCCAGCCCTTTGCTTGACCATGATTATCAAAGTATCGCTAATTTCGTTGATGATGACGACAGCTGGCAACAATGGATCGGCCTGTTTCGTGATTTACACAAACTTTGGATTGAAAAGGGCTTTATTGCCATGCTCCAACCAATGCTTCAACGCTTAGAAATTAGCCAGACACTCGCAAAATCTGAAAATGCTGAACGTCGCCTGACTAATTTGTTGCATCTTGGAGAAGTATTACAGCAACAATCCAGACTTAGCGCTGGTATTGATAACCTGCTGGCCTGGTATCAAAAACAAATGTCCGAAACTGATTCTGACGAAGCAGAACTACGGCTAGAAAGTGATGCGGCACTGGTTAAGATTGTCACTATTCACAAAAGTAAAGGGCTTGAGTATCCCATAGTGTTCTTGCCGTTTCTGTGGAGTTGTCGTGCAAGTAATTATAAATCTAATGATTTAATAAAGTTTCATGATGATCAATTCAATCCTGTTATCGACATTGGTAGCAACCGTCGCGAACAACACCAATGTATTGCTGAAAAAGAACGATTAGCTGAGGATTTACGCCTTCTCTATGTTGCATTAACCCGCGCACGAAGTAAGGTCTATTTGGCCTGGGGTGACGTTGGTGATGCTAAAAGTAAAGGGCAACCTTATCAATCCGCTCTGGCTTATTTGCTTCATTCTGAGCAAACGCCCGAAAACTTAACGATGCAGCTTCCTAATGGGTTTTCAGACCCTAAAATTATAGCTAGCGATCTAGATAAGCTTGCAGCAAAAAGTGAAGGTCGGATAGAGGTTTTAACTTTACCTGAGCGAGCAGACCCGATACCTAACACGCTTGAGAGTAAGAAAATTGTGTTACTCGAGACAGCTCCGTATCATGCTAAAAAAATAACGGCCTGGCGCATTGCAAGCTTCTCAAGTTTAACTCGGGATGTGCATCAAATTTCACACCGTGGGTCCAGTACCCTTTGTAACGATCCTATTTTTCAATTTCCTGCCGGTAGTCATGTAGGGCTGCTATTGCACCACCTACTTGAAGAACTCGATTTTAGTGGCAATATTTCTGAGCAATGCGTTCTGCTTATTCCTAAGTTTGCGCCAAAGTTTGGCCTTGATACACCCGAGTATCATAAGGTTTTGGTGCATTGGATTGAGCAAATTGTTTTAACACCGCTGGATAATAAAGGTTTATTACTATCGAAATTAAGCCCTAAAAAAAGATTGAATGAACTTAGCTTCGATTTCGCTTTGGGCGATCTGGACATGGGTGATTTGAATACATTGCTAGGGAAAATTTTCCAAAAGTTTGGCAGTCAAATGCACATCGAACCCGTAACAGCCAGCTCATTTTGTGGACTAATAACCGGCGTTATCGATCTTATCTTTGAGTTTGAAGGTAAATTTTATGTCGCTGATTATAAAAGTAACCACTTAGGCCATAGTTTCGAAGACTACACGCCTGTTGCTCTAAACCAGGCTATGATTGAACGTCGTTACGACTTACAGTATTTAATTTATTCTATTGCTCTCCATCGATACCTAGCAACACGTGTGCCTGATTACCAGTATGAAACTCATTTTGGTGGCGTCTATTATTTATTTATTCGGGCGATGCGCCCCGAATTTAATTCTGTTTTCGGTGTTTTTTTTGATCTACCCAGTTACGAGCACATTTGTGCACTCGAAGCACTATTGCTTTTACCCAATGATACTGGGGCTTTGATATGAATCCAGTTTTACAACAATTGGCTCAAGCCGGCGATATCTCTTACCTGAGCTATTATTTTGCTGAGTTTATTGCTCAACAATCAAACTGCAAAATAGATGATTTAATCCCACTTAGTGCTGCATTAGTGAGCGAAAAAAACCAACAGGGCGATGTTTGCATAGTTTTAGATCAATATGTTAATGAGTTTCTGTTTGTTAGCACTTCGACCAGTGCAATGGTGCCAAAAGGTATTGCTGTTTCAGCTTGGCAACAGCAACTAGGTTATTCAGCCTGTGTTGGAAAACCAGGTGATCTCGCACCTTTAATATTAGAAAACAATCGATTGTATTTAAACCGATTTTGGTTCTATGAGACCCAAGTTGCTCAGTCAATTTTAGCTAGGCTTAAAAAGCCTGTGTTAATAGATCAGGTGCGCTTTCTACCTAGTTTAAGACGACTTTTTCCAAATGTTGACAAAACCAGCAATTCAGCTGGCCAAATGGTTGCAGTCGCAATTGCCGCAAGCCACCGGTTTTCAGTTATTTCTGGTGGGCCTGGTACGGGTAAAACCACTACCGTTGTTAAACTATTGGCATTATTACTGTCACAAGAACCTGAAATGCGCATCCAGCTTACCGCGCCGACGGGTAAAGCAGCTATGCGTTTAGTTGACTCTATTCAGGCTCAAATCTCTAGCATCTCTGATGATAGCCTTATCAATGAAAATAATATTTCGTATGATTTAATCCGTAGTTTAATTCCTTCTCAAGCGAGCACTATCCATCGGCTACTCGGATATGGTAATCAAAAGTTTCGTCATTCTCACCATCACCCACTCAATGTTGACTGTATTGTGGTCGATGAAGCTTCTATGATTGACCTTACCCTAATGCACCATTTACTGGATGCATTACCAGCACATACCAGAGTTATACTGCTCGGTGATCGGGATCAACTAGCATCTGTTGCGGCAGGCAATGTGCTAGGTGACATTACGGGTCATGGACTTTCTTTGGGTTATACGCCATCACAAGTTGCTTTTGTAGATTCAATTATGGCTAGTTTAGAACCAAATCCACAATACCCTCAGCCCACTATTGATGAACCTATTCAACAGCCCATAGCAAACGCTATAGCTTTACTTAAACATAGTTATCGTTTTAAAGCGGGTAGTGGCATTGGTCAACTGGCGCTATTAATTAATCAGGGCTTAGGTCAGCAAGTCATCGATTTATTGACTGCCGGTGGCGAACATCTCTTCTGGCATCAAACCATTGACAAAATCCTTTCAACTGAAACCCTTGAATGGATTCTCTCGCAATATAAAACGGTAATTCAATCCGATTCTGCAGAAAACGCTCTGCTCGCGTTTGAAAAAATTCGTATCTTGTGTGCTATTCGTTCTGGTCCTTTTGGTGTAACAGAAATCAACAACTTAATTACAGCTAGAATATTACAGCAAGGATGGATCACCAAGGGTCCATATACCGTTGATCAATACGGCCCAAAACAACCCAATCTAAATCAGATTGGGTACCACAAGGGACAACCCATACTGATTACTCAAAACGATTATGAACTAGATTTATACAATGGTGACATCGGCATAATCTGGCCGGATGCATTGGGCCATTTGCGCGTTTATTTTCGTAATGCGGACAGTAGTTTACGGGAATTACATTTACAAAGTTTGGCTGAACATGTGACAGCTTGGGCTATGACAGTTCACAAGTCACAAGGTTCAGAGTTCGATACTGTACTACTCGTGTTACCCAATGATGAACATAGCTATTCTTTGAGCCGAGAATTGTTATATACCGGTGCGACTAGAGCACGACAAAATTTATATATTCATGCATCAACAGCCTCTATTATTTCTAGCTGCCAGATAATGACTCAGCGTCATTCTGGCTTAGCTTATAAGCTGGGATGGATTGACTGTTAATTTTGAAACTTAATAAGTAGCCCGTACTTTAAAGGGTATGTTTTAAATATGAATCTTTAACGTATAGAAAGTACAATTCTGTGGGCTATTACCTGAACCTTAAGATTTGATTCAATCACTAATAGTGGCAATGGGATAAATTAAAAAGTTGCAACAATACTCATCCTATTGATGGTTGCTGCAACCGCTTTGTTTTAACCAATCGTTTAAACCATTCAATGATTTATTTAGCTAGCTCACTTGAGACAAGGTAATCAATTATTTTAATTAAACGATCATTACTGCCGGCCATTGATCCAGATGCAAGGTATTTTCCATTAACGACTATTGCTGGAACACCATTGTGACTATAACTTTTTTCACTTTGGCTATTTTTTCGAATTTGCGCGTCTACTGGAAACGAAGCGTAACTGTCGCGAAAAAGCTGTTCATCCAATCCCTGTTCATCAACAAATTCAGCTAATCGATCAATGTTATTCAAGTTTTTTCGCTTTACGTGTATTGCGTCAAATAGCTTTTGGTGCATCTGCTTTTCTACGCCCATTAACTTAAATGCGTAGAAGGCTTTAGCATGAATAGACCAACTAGGGTTTAGTGCAGAAGGCACCTGTTCGAAAATGACACCGTCAGGAATTGTTTTTGCCCAATGTTCAATATAAGGTTCTAATCGGAAGCAATGAGGACAGCCGTACCAAAATATTTCAGTTACAACTACTTTAGTTGAGTCGCTAGTTTTGACCACTGGCGATATTAATTTGTAGTCAACACCCTCAACAAAGGCCTGTTGGGCCATTACTTGTGTTGAAATTAATAAAGCCGTAAATAAGCCTAGTAACCATTTTTTCATCATAAGATAATCTCTATTTTCAAGGTATATTTGAAACAATTATTGCCTTTTACAATACATTATTTATAAGCTTTAATAATGCAGCTCTTTAGAGTTTGTTCTAAAGAGCCCTAACCTTTACTTAATACCAGCAATATAAGCAGCGACGGCCATCATTTCAGCATCAGACATACGAGCAGCAACATTGCGCATCATTTTCCCCGAATCATTGGCTCGTGAACCATCTCGAAACATCTTCAATTGAGTCACTGTATATTCAGGTAATTGACCTCTCAGTGACGGCCAGACAGCGGCTGCATTACCTGAACCATTTGGCGCATGGCATGCCATACATGCAGGTACAGATATTTCAGTTATGCCACCACGAAAAATACTTTCGCCTTTAGCAATTAATTTGTCATCAAACTTAACCGGTTTTAGCTTTTGACTTTCGTAATAAGCAGAAACATTTTCCATATCAGCTTCGGTCGCAAGAATGCCAACCATGCCTTGCATTGTTGCATTAACGCGCGCGCCAGATTTATAATTCTTTAATTGTTTTACTAGGTAAGAAGCATGCTGTCCGGCCAAATTTGGCCATGTACCACTAATACTATTACCATCTGCCCCATGACAACCTGCACAAGCTGCACTTTTTATCTTCCCAGCCTCAATATCTGCTGCATATGAGGTAATTGACATTAAACTTGATAATACAATTACAATGACTCCGATATAGCTCGGTTTCATGACTTCTCCTAAATTTTAATGAATCGGGTACAGAATTTTTGGGCCGAAGTATATATCATACACCAACTCCCTTTTCAACTTGATTATAATGACTATCTTATGAGTAATTTGTTTCAACAGACTCAGTATTTAACCAGTGCCTTTGAATTATCACAGATCTTACCTGATGAAGGTAGAGAAGTTGCTTTTGCCGGTCGTTCTAATGCAGGCAAATCTAGTGCTATTAATTGCCTTACTCACCAAAAGAAGTTATGCAAAACAAGCAAAACCCCGGGCCGAACACAACTTATTAATTTTTTTGGAATAGAACAAGATAAACGCCTAGTTGATCTTCCTGGTTATGGCTTCGCAAAAGTACCCACAAAGTTAAGAGAACATTGGGGTACTGTACTATCAACTTTTTTACTTCAACGTAAAGCACTTGCTGGACTTGTAATAGTGGTTGATATTCGTCGAGGTATCAGTGACATTGATCAAGCTTTAATTGATTTGGTAGGACATCAAGTTGACTTACACATTCTGCTAACCAAGTCTGATAAATTGTCTAAAGCGGCAATTAGTAAAACCATTTCGTCCGTTAAAAAGGAGCTTGGTGACGATCGCCACTCAGCTTCCAGCTTGTCCATTTTAAATCGGCAAGGACTCGACCAACTTGAAGCTAAGTGCGCTCAATGGCTGGCCTTAAATTAATTTTTTTTGTGCTCCATAAAAAAACCCTGGCAGTCAAACTACCAGGGTAAATAATTGTTCCAAATAGGAGTTTCGGAACCTTGTTCGTGTATAAGAGGGGTAACGAACAATAGCGCTGGGATAATTGCGCTCTTTAATAGACTCAGAACTAACTGCTAAGTTCCTACTCCTACTCTGTTATTTTCTTTTTAGTGGCTTCTAGCACACTATTTAGTGTTACTTCATTTTAAGTAACTAATGTGCTTCGTGCCAGTTAGCACCAACACCAGCATCAACTTCTAATTTGACAGTAAGTTCAGCAGCGCCAATCATTAAGTTCGAAATTTCTATTTGCGTTCGTTCAATATCGTTACTGGCTACTTCGAATACTAGCTCATCGTGCACTTGCATTATCATTTTAGTTTTGTCCCCATCAGCTTCTAACCAATGGTGGACTGAAATCATTGCTAGTTTTATGATATCTGCAGCGGTGCCTTGCATCGGAGCATTGATGGCGGTTCGTTCCGCGTATTGACGCAACATTGCTTTATTGGCATTAATATCAGGTAAATATAAGCGTCGACCAAACACAGTTTCAACAAAACGTTCATCGTGAGCACGCTGTTTGGTTTCATCCATATAACGCCGAACGCCTGGATAACGCTCAAAGTAGGTATTAATATAGGCCTGGGCTTCGTTACGACCTATGTTTAGTTGATTACCAAGTCCAAAAGCCGACATCCCGTAGATCAAACCAAAATTTATTGCTTTAGCTGCACGACGTTGATCAGCATTAACCGTATCTAGTGAAGTGCCAAATACTTCAGAAGCCGTTGCTTTATGGACGTCGAGCCCTTTGTCAAACGCTTCAAGCAGACTTTCATCTGAGGACAAATGCGCCATGATACGAAGTTCTATTTGTGAGTAATCAAGTGCCAAAATACTATTGCCTTCTTTGGCAATAAACGCTTCTCTTATTCGGCGACCTTGTGGTGTTCGGACCGGAATATTTTGCAGATTTGGATTAGTAGACGAGAGACGGCCTGTTGATGCAACTGCTTGCTGATAAGATGTGTGGACTCTGCCTGTCGACAAGTTTATTTCGTTAGGTAATTTATCAATGTAGGTCGTTTTTAACTTATTCAAACCACGATGTTCGATAATAAGAGCAGGTATTTCGTAATCACGAGCTAGCTCCTCTAGTACAGACTCGGCGGTCGAAGGCTGTCCTTTTGGAGTCTTTCGTAGAATAGGCAATTCTAGTTTATCGTAGAGAATAGCCTGAACTTGTTTCGGCGAGCTCAAATTAAACGACTCGCCCGCTTTTTCGTGAACTGAGGCTTCAATTATTGCCAGTTGTGCATCAACTTCAACACCCTGTACTTGAAGTTTTACTCGATCAATTAAAACCCCATTTTGTTCAATTTTTTGCAACACCTTGACCAATGGTAGCTCAATGGTTGTATAAATTTTTTCTAAGCCAGGCTCAGATTCTAGTTGCTTACTAAGATGATTATAAAGTTGTATTGTGATATCAGCATCTTCAGCCGCATATTGGGTGGCCTCAGCTAGGTTTATTTTATCAAATGTTACTTGTTTTACACCTTTGCCAGCAATGTCTTCAAAATGAACGGTATTTTTATTTAGATAATATTTTGCCAGCGCGTCCATGTTATGTCGGCTAGCCGTTGAGTTGAGAATATAAGACTGCAGCATCGTATCGTGCGCTATACCCTTCATATGAATGTCTTCACCCATAAAGATATGTGCATCATATTTTATATTTTGGCCAATTTTACCAATATTTGGATTCTCCAATATGGGTCTTAATGCGGCCAGAACCTCTTCTTTTTTCAGCTGTAATGGAGCGCCCTCATAACTATGGCAAAGTGGAATATAGCAGGCTTTTCCTGCTTCAATACAAATTGAAATACCCACTAGATCTGCCATCATATAATCAATACTGGTCGTTTCTGTATCGATTGCAAACTGCTGACAGGTTTCTAGTAGCGACACCCACTTTTCAAATGCGTCCATAGTTAAAACACATTCATATTCACTTGCTTCTATTAATTTAACTTTGGCAACCGGTACAACTGGCTGAGAACCCAATTCATCGTACCAACGGTTAAAGCCAAATTGTTGGTAAAAGGCGGCTAATGAGCCAATGTCACTTTCCACTTTGACTAGCTCATCTATTTCAACTTTTGTGTCGCAATCTAATTTTATAGTTGCCAATTCGTAAGACATGGGTAAAAATTCTAGCGAGTCTCTTAAGTACTCGCCAACTTTTCCTTTGATTTCGTCAGCGTGGTCAATTACCCCTTGTAAGCTTTCGTATTGTGCGAGCCATTTTGCCGCTGTTTTAGGACCAACTTTGGGAACACCCGGAATATTATCTGAGGTATCGCCCATAAGCGCCAAATAATCAATTATTTGATCGGGCCTTACTTGGAATTTTTCAGGTACCGTAACGACCGTCATCAACTGATTGTTCATAGTATTAATAAGCCGTACATTATCATTGACTAGCTGGGCCATATCCTTGTCCCCTGTTGATATTAATACGTCATATCCCGCTTCAGTGGCTGCTACTGCCAGGGTACCAATAACATCGTCCGCTTCAACACCTGGAATACTAATTAATGGTAACCCTTGAGCTTTAATAATTTGGTGTAACGGTTCAATTTGTACTCTTAGGTCTTCTGGCATTGGTGGTCGATTAGCTTTATATAGATCATATATATCATTGCGAAAGGTTTTGCCTTTAGCATCAAATACAACGCCAATATTGTCGGGTTGTTCATCCATAAGAAGCTTACGAAGCATATTCAATACACCATAAATCGCTCCCGTAGGATGGCCATCAAAAGTCAATGGTGGCATACCGTGGAAAGCACGGAATAAATATGAGCTACCATCAACTAATACAAGCTTTTTACGATTTTCATGATTCATATTGTTACGCTACAATGCCGCCCTGATGAACGTTGTTTGAATTTTCGAGAACTTATTTTTTGGATTCTAGTGTTAATAATATCACAGCTTTGAATTGCTGTTGGAGCCTTTGATGTCTGTCTACACAAAGGTTGAGACTGAGGAACTTACAGTGTTCCTTAACCGTTACTCGATTGGCAAACTACTGAATTTTTCAGGTATTACTGCGGGTGTTACAAACACCAATTATTGGTTGGAAACTGATTCTGGGCATTATGTTCTGACACTATTTGAACATCTTGACTCTTTAGGCCTCGATTATGTGCTCGGGTTACAGCATCACTTAGCTGACAAAGGTGTAAGATGTACTGCACCTATAATTGACAAGAATGGCGCTTTATTTTCAATCTTAAATTATCGACCCGCGGCAATAGTTAATCGTATACCAGGTTCCGTCTACCAAGATCCGACGATTGATCAATGTCACCAGATTGGATTAGAATTAGCTAGGTTTCATGTTGCTGGACTCAATTACCGGAATGAAATGCCCAACAACCGAGGGCTTAGCTGGCTGAAATCGATATCAAAAGACTTACGTTTATTGTTAACCACATCTGAACAATGTCTAATCAATTTGGTTATCAACGATATTGAATCGTTTGACCTAGTTAGTTTGCCGCTTGGTTCACTGCACGGTGACTTATTTCATGATAATGTATTATTTGATGACAATTGTTTAAGTGGCATTATTGATTTTGATTATGCCTGCCACGATTATCTGATTTATGATATTGCTATTACTGTTAATGATTGGTGCATTAACGCTGAGGGCGAACTTTTATCTAACAAAATGTCTGCTTTCCTTAATGCTTACAATGAGATTAGAGTTATGCAAACATGTGAACATAGTGGGCTTCCTATTATGCTTCAAGCCGCAGCCTTGCGTTTCTGGCTATCTAGGCTCTACGATAAGCATTTCCCACTTAAGGGGGAGCTCACCTTTGTTAAAGATCCTAACGAATTTAAAAAAATGCTGATTTTAAGAAGAAGTCAAACTCAATTACTTACCAATACAAAAACTTGAAAATATGGTTCCTAGTAAATCATCAGAGGTAAACTCTCCGGTTATTTCGTTGAGATATTGCTGGGTAATACGTAAATCTTCAGCCATTAATTCGCCTGACTGAGTATCAGTAAAAATCGTTTTGGCTTGATTGAGACTTTCTTGGGCACTTATTAAAGCTTCAACATGCCTACGCCTCGCTAAAATTGTTTGATTATCAAGATTGTAGTCCGAATCATTACCTACAATTAAATTGATTAATGAATCGATTCCCTCACCCGTTTTAGTTGAAATAGCGAGGTCACCTATATTTTGTTCTTGCTGTTTGGTTATTAAATCCGCTTTACTAAAAATCAAATGATAATGGGATTTTGTTAAAGCATCGATAATTATTTTATCGTCTGGTGTTATACCAATACTGCCGTCGATCAACAATAATATTGTGTCGGCTTTGTCAATTTCTAACCAGGCTCTTTTAATACCTTCTTGCTCGACAGGGTTATCAGATTCTCGAAGTCCAGCTGTATCATTGATCCGCACTGGAACACCTTTAAGCGAAATGTTTTCACGCAAAACATCACGAGTTGTACCTGCTATTTCAGTTACTATGGCGGCTTCATATCCAACTAAATAATTTAATAGGCTTGATTTTCCCGCATTAGGTAAACCAACAATAGCAACATTGAGTCCATCATTTAATATTCTGCCATGTTCGGCTTGTCTAATGAGGTTATCAAGACTAGATTGGCAACGGTTGAGCTTATCTTGTATTGAGGTATCGGCTAGAAAATCTATTTCTTCTTCAGAAAAATCGAGTGCTGCTTCAACATAAGCTCTTAAGTAGACAAGTTCAGATACGAGTTGTTTTACTTGCGAAGAAAACTCACCTTCCAACGAGCGCATTGCGGCTTTGGCCGCTGCCCGACTGCCTGATTCAATTAGATCAGCAACAGCCTCAGCTTGTGCAAGATCTAGCTTGCCATTAAGAAAGGCACGTTGTGAAAATTCTCCTGCACGAGCCAGTCGAGCGCCTAGAAAACAAATTCGCTCTAATAACATATCCAATAATATTGGGCCTCCATGGCCCTGAACCTCAACCACATCTTCGCCTGTAAACGATCTCGGTGCCTGGCTATATATACACAGACCGTGATCTATTGGGTGACCTTCTTCATCAGTGAATTTTCTAAATAAGGCACGGCCTTTTTTTAAGTCCGTGCCCGTCAAGATTTGAGCAATTTCAATTGCTCTTGGTCCTGATATACGAATAATGCCTATACCACCAATTCCTGGAGGTGTTGCAACTGCTGCTATGGTGTCAATAATTGCCATTATTTAGCCATATTAAGTTTACTGAACTTCGATTTAAGAAGCTTAATTACCACCGGCTTCTATTCGTTTTGTTATAACCCACTGTTGAGCTATCGAAAGCGTGTTGTTGACAACCCAGTAAAGCACTAATCCTGCTGGGAAAAAAGCAAAGAAAATAGTAAACACAAAAGGTAGCGCCATCATTACTTTTGCTTGAATTGGATCAGGTGGCGCTGGGTTTAATCGCTGTTGTATAAACATACTAATGCCCATGATTACAGGCATAACGTAGTAAGGATCCATAACTGATAAATCTTGAATCCACAAAATAAACGGCGCTTGTCGCAGTGCTACCGTTTCCAGTAAAGCCCAATATAGTGCTATAAATACCGGAATCTGAACCAACATCGGCAAACAACCACCCATCGGGTTTATTTTTTCAGTTTTATAAAGCTCCATCATTGCCTGATTCATTTTCTGTCTATCATCACCATGACGTTCTTTCAAAGACTTTAGCCGTGGCGCAACCTTGCGCATTCTAGCCATTGACCGATAGCTTGCTTCTGATAGTTTATAAAAAACTGCTTTGATCGTGAAAGTTAACAAAATAATTGCCAATCCCCAGTTTCCAACATAGCTATGATAAAAAGAAAGCAGCCAATAGAGAGGTTTGGACAAGAATGTTAGTACACCGTAATCAACAGTCAAGTCTAGACCTGGAGCAATTTCTTCTAATCGTTCGACTAATTTAGGTCCAACAAAAAACTGACTATTGAACTCAGCACTTGAACCGCTTGTCACTACTTTGTTTGCTGATCGCATACCAATTGTATAAGTGGAGGGATAGCGTTTTGTACTTGATATACTATAAACGAGATTATCTCCTTCTTGGTTTGGTACCCATGCTGATAGGAAATAATGCTGGATCATTGCTATCCAACCACCTGTGGATTTCAATTTAAGTTGCTCGTCTTCCATGTCGTCAAAACTGTATTTAGTGTATTTATCTACTTCGTTGTAGTACACCGCACCTGTATAAGTATTAATCAACTTTGACTCTGATAATGGTCGAGTTCTTTGTATCTGACGATATTCACTACCTTGCCAATCTGTTCCGGAATTGTTTAAAACTTTATGTTGGACATCAACCAAATATTTACCTTGCGTAAAACGAAATGTTTTTACCACCTCTACACCATCTTTGCGCCATGATAGTGGAACTAACAATTCATTATCCCCATCGCTTAACAAATAATTTTGTTTTTGTGCTTCAAAAATACTGTGATGAGTTGGTGCAGTATTGACTTTGTTTCTAAGACCGCTCTGCAATATATGCACTGTATCTTCATTGCTGTGAGCCAACTCAAGAAATTCATTTGGATCATCTAATGTTAGTGGGTATTTTTTTAGTTTAATTGATCTTACAACGCCACCCTGAGTGTCAATAACAGCAATGATAACATCTGTTTCAACCGTTATTAGAGAACTACTTGCTTGCAATGTATCGTTCTGAAGCTCTGTATTACTAACGTTTGATTGATTATCTATTTCTGGTAAATCGTCCATATTAGATGGATCAGTAGCTATCTCACCAGTATTACTTTGTATAACAACGACTGGTTTTGGTCCGTAATCAACTTGCCATTGCTGCCAAATTAACATTCCGACAAAGGCGGCGGCGGCGAACAGGAATAGTCTTGTATTGTCCATCAAATTACTCTGGTCAGATTTTGGCGTTAGTTTTGTTAGATTTTGGTACAGGATCATAGCCACCTTCATGCCACGGATGACAACATGAGAGACGTTTAGTGGTCAAAAACAAACCTTTAAATACGCCATGCTCATTAATAGCTTCAATAGCAAATTGAGAGCAGGTGGGAATATATCGGCAGCTGTTACCTAGAAAGGGGCTTATCAAGTACTGGTAAGCACGTATAAACATAATTAGGCTTTTTTTCATGGTCAATTAGCATCTTTAAATTATATCAATTAACTGCATCGATTAATGATGTTATTCCAATGTTTATCTAAATTAGCCCTTAATTGCATACTATTGCTTAATAAAATTTCTTTACGCACCATTACAACTATATCTCTAGCGGGTAGCCGATGCTGGTTTATTCGAAAACTTTCTCTAAATATTCTTTTTAAGCCGTTTCTGTGAACCGCTTTTTTTATTTGTTTTTTTGCAATTGCAAAGCCTATCCTTGGCTTTGCTCCGGCGTGAGCACCTATTAGTATTGTTATACCTGAGTCGCTTAGTCTTAAATTTTTGCTAAAAACATGCTGAAAGTCTGCTGCAGTCGTTAGTCTTGATTTTCTTTGAAATGACTCACTTTCATCATTTTCCACTGCTATGGCGTCAAACGAGCCCTACCTTTTGCTCTACGAGCCTTAATGACATTTTGACCGCCACTGGTTTGCATACGAGCTCGAAATCCGTGCGTTCTCGCACGTTTTAAATTACTTGGTTGGAAAGTACGTTTCATTTCTTAAGTCTCAGCTAATTCTACTTGTCGGTTTCAACAAGGCGCGATAATATACTTGCCCAATCAAGCTACGTCAACCTGTATCATTCTTTACGATGTAACTACTTGTTTTACTGCCATAGCCTGCCAGAGTTATTTTTTCTGTTGACCTTTGCTAAGCCTGTGGATAAGTATACTATTAGTCTTAATAAAACATCATATGACGTTGTAAATTTTGTTTTTATGTCCTACTTTATACTTTATTCATATTGATGAAAGGAAATTTAATTTTGACTCCTATTTGGCAACAATGTATCTCAATCCTTGAAGCTGAAATTAGCGAACAACAGTTAAATACTTGGATTCTTCCTCTACAGGCACAACAAGAACTTGGGGTTTTGAAATTACTAGCTCCTAATCGATTTGTCATGGATTGGGTTCGTAAACATTTCCTTGAACGCATTAATGAATTAGTTTCCAACTCAGATGACAGTAAATCTATTTCTGTTAGTTTATCTATTGGTTCACAAACTGGACCAATTAGTTCAACTGCAAATACTAGTGGTAATAAACCAACAAAACGCACACGTAACGCTTCAACTTTTAGTGAAACACAACGGTTTACTAACTTCGTTGAAGGTAAGTCAAATCAATTAGCAAGAGCTGCCTCGATTCAAATCAGTAATACACCTGGTTCAGATTATAATCCTTTATATATTTATGGTGGTGTTGGTTTAGGAAAAACACATCTAATGCATGCCATTGGAAATCAAATAAGGCATAAAAATCCTGAATCCAATATTTTATATGTTAACTGCGAACGTTTTGTTTCAGACATGGTTAAAGCTCTACAGCACAGTAAGATGAATGAATTTAAAAATTATTACCGGAGTTTGGATGCTCTTTTGATTGACGACATTCAATTTCTTGCTGATAAAAATCGTTCTCAAGAAGAATTCTTTCATACCTTTAATTCCTTGTATGAATCTAAAGCACAAATGGTAATTACTTGTGATCGTTTCCCTAAAGAAATTGAAGGTCTTGAAGATAGAATTCGATCTCGACTAGGTTGGGGACTCGCTGTAGATATTAAGCCACCTGATCTTGAAACTAGAGTTGCCATTCTTAATAGTAAAGCTGAACAAGCGAAAGTTCATGTACCCGACGATGTTGCTTTTTTTATAGCTGAACGTTTTAAATCCAATATTAGAGAATTAGAAGGGGCCCTTAAGAGGGTTATTGCTCATGCTCACTTTACGGGTCAATCAATTACTCAAGATTTTGCCCGTCAAGCATTAAAAGAATTGCTAGCGGTCCAAGACAAACCCGTTACTATTGAAAAGATTCAAAAACAAGTGGCTGCCTATTATAAAATAAGAGTTGCAGACCTGCTTTCTAGCAGAAGAACGCGTTCGATTACCAGGCCTCGCCAATTGGCCATGAGCATTACAAAGGAGTTAACCCGTCATAGTCTTCCAGAAATTGGTGGGGCTTTTGGTGGTCGTGATCATACAACTGTACTTCATGCTTGTCGTAAAATCATAGAGCTTCGTAATGAAGATAGTTTGTTAGATGAAGATTATGAAAACATTATTCGACTATTAACCAATTAATTTTAATTACTAATTGTGCAAGAATTTAGATTCGTATAACAATACATGTTATTTTAATTATAACTATGTGTTTACCTTGTGGATAAGATTTTAAGAACTTAAATATGCTCTTTTTTTACCTTTTTATTCACAGTTTGCTCATAATTTGCAGACAATATTATAGGCTATTATTTATTTATAACTCTTTGATTTTATTTAATTAAATCAACTTATATACAATTAAACCAGTAACTAATAACAACAGTAAGTATTATATAAATGAAAATTATTATTAAAAGAGATGAAATTCTTAAATCTTTGCAGTTCGTAATGGGTGCAGTTGAAAGAAGACAGACATTACCCATTTTAGGTAATATTCTTTTCAAATCAATTAACGGTATATTGTCTTTAACAGCAACGGATTTAGAAATCGAAATGATTTGTGTTGTTCTAAGTGACCAATTACCTGATTTTGAAACGACCATACCAGCGCGTAAGATATTAGACATATGCAAAGCCCTACCGAATAACTCTAACATTACACTTACAGTTGAAGACACTAAGGTTTTGTTAGAGTGTGGCCGTAGCCGTTTTACCTTACTTACTTTGCCGGCAAAAGACTTTCCAGGACTAGACGACATTGATGCTCAACATGAGTTTACTATTCCGCAGAATGCACTGAAATCTTTAATCGATAAAACATCTTTTGCTATGGCACAGCAAGATGTTCGTTATTATTTAAATGGTATACTTGTAGAGCTTTCAACGGGATTAATTAAATTAGTAGCAACGGATGGTCACCGTTTAGCTCTTAGTGAATATAAAGTTGATATTGAACTCACTACTGATAAGCAAATAATTATTCCTCGAAAGGGTGTGATGGAATTAGCTAAATTACTTAACTCATCCGACTTACCGGTTAAATTAACACTAAGTCAAAATCATATTAAATTAGAAACAGAAGAACTATCTTTTACTTCTAAATTGATTGATGGAAAATTTCCCGACTACAACAGGGTTATACCAACTGATAGTAATAAACTAATGACTGTCAGTCGGGATTTATTGAAGCAATCTATGAACCGAATATCAATTTTATCTAACGAAAAGTATAGGGGTATTCGTTTGACTTTAACTACTAGTAACTTAGCTATTCAAGCAAATAATCCTGATCAAGAGGAAGCCGAGGAAGAATTAGCAGTTAATTACAATGAGACGGAAGTTGAAATCGGTTTTAATGTTACTTACATTATTGATGTTTTGAATGTACTGACTTCAGAAGAAGTTCAAATAAAACTTAAAGACTCTAACAGCAGCTGTATTATTAGTGACGAAAATGATCCGTCAAGTTTGTATGTTGTTATGCCCATGCGTTTATAGACTTTCCTTTTTGGCCGTATGAGTATCAGCCAGTTAAGTCTTACTAATTTTCGTGGATTAAAAAGTACCACTTTAGACTTCCATCCTCAGTTAAACTTTATTACGGGTGATAATGCGTCTGGTAAAACGAGTCTTTTAGAGTCAATTAATGTTATTTCTCAAGCTTGTTCGTTTCGGACTCATCGCTTAAAACAATGTATATCTCATTTAGATCAACAATTTTTAATATTTGCCAAATTCCAATCTTATAAAGTTGGTTTATCTAAGTCCGACACTTCACTTAATATTAAAATTAACGGTGAGTCGATTTCTAAACGTTCAGATCTTGTTAAGATTACACCTATTGGTCTTATTAATGCAGATAGCTTTAATTTAATTTCCGGTTCTCCATCATTACGCAGGAGTTTTCTTGATTGGTGTTTGTTCCACGTGGAACATGATTATGTGGTTTTGCATTCACAATTTAAACATGCTCTTAAGCAAAGAAACGCAATTCTTAAATCTCGAAAAAATCTAGGTATCATTAATTACTGGGATTCGTATTTAATTGAACCTTCAATTGCTATTAAAAATCTTCGCTTTAAATATTCAAATATCATTTCTTCTATTCTTAAAAACAACTTAGGAGTTTTATTAGGTGAAATGGATTTAAGTTTTGAATACGAGCAGGGTTGGCGTCATGGCCAAGAACTTTTAGATTGTCTCAATGATAGTAGGAGTAAAGATATCAAAACGGGGTTCACTAATGTTGGAATTCATAGAGATAACATTAATGTTATGAGTAAGGGTTTACCTGCTGCACAAGTATTATCAAGAGGCCAGCTAAAACGGTTATGTATAGCACTTCAGATAATACTTTTGGGAATTGTTAAAAAAAACACAAATAAATCATTAATATTGTTGGTTGATGATTTGGGTTCTGAACTAGATATTAATTCACAGAAACTAATACTTAACCTGTTGATTGAAACAGGTGTTCAGCTATTTATAACAAACGTAGATAACACCATTCCAATACCGCTAAAAAACAAAGATTTTAAAATGTTTCACGTGGAACATGGTATTATATCCACTCGAAAAACAAGTTAGAAAATCCAATGTCAAACTACGACTCAACCAGTATCCAGGTACTAAAAGGCCTCGACGCTGTACGAAAACGCCCAGGTATGTATATAGGCGATACTGATGATGGTACTGGTTTACATCATATGGTTTTCGAAGCTGTAGACAATTCAATTGACGAGGCTTTGGCTGGGCATTGTTCAGAAATTAACGTTACCATTTACGCTGATGGATCGGTATCAGTTAAGGATAATGGCCGAGGCATACCAGTCGATATACATGAAGGTGAAGGTAGGTCGGCAGCAGAAGTTATTATGACTGTATTACATGCGGGTGGAAAATTTGATGACAATTCGTATAAAGTATCAGGAGGATTACACGGCGTTGGTGTTTCTGTTGTAAATGCTTTGTCGGAAAAATTAACACTTCGCATAAAACGAGGCGGAAAGTTATATTTTCAAGAATATACCATGGGAGAACCTCAGGGTGACTTAGAACCAATTAAAGATACTGATCAAACAGGAACAGAATTACGCTTTTGGCCAAGTAAAGAAACCTTTACCAATGTAGAATTTCATTATGAGATTTTAGCCAAACGGCTTCGAGAGCTATCTTTTCTTAATTCGGGTGTACGTATTCGTATTTATGATGAAAGAACCAACAAAGAAGATTTGTTTGAATATGAAGGTGGAATTAGAGCATTTGTAGAACATTTAAATAAAAATAAAACACCCATCAACGATAAAGTTATAGAAATAAAAGTAGAGATTCAGGATGTTGTGGTTGAAGTTGCCATGCAATGGAACGATTCATACCAAGAAAACATATTCTGTTTTACTAATAACATTCCGCAAAGAGATGGTGGTACGCATTTATCTGGATATCGGGCAGCCTTAACCCGAACTCTTAATCAGTATATGGAATCACAGGTCAAGAAAGATAAAGTAGTTACCGCTGGTGATGATGCTAGAGAGGGCTTAACTGCCGTCTTATCAGTTAAGGTACCAGATCCAAAATTTTCATCACAAACAAAAGATAAGTTAGTTTCTTCAGAAATAAAGGGTATTGTCGAATCTGCAGTATCAGATAGTTTGAAAGATTATCTGCAAGAGAATCCTGTTGAAGCTAGGGCAATTACATCTAAAATATTAGAAGCTGCACGGGCAAGAGAAGCTGCGCGTAAAGCGCGAGAAATGACACGTCGTAAAGGTGCGTTGGATATTGCCGGTCTCCCAGGAAAATTAGCGGACTGCCAAGAAAAAGACCCATCTTTATCTGAAATTTACTTAGTGGAAGGTGATTCAGCTGGAGGTTCAGCTAAGCAAGGGCGTAATCGTAAGACTCAAGCGATCTTACCATTGAAGGGTAAAATCTTAAATGTAGAAAAAGCCCGTTTTGATAAAATGATTCAATCAGCTGAAGTAGGTACTCTGATTACGGCTTTAGGCTGTGGCATTGGTAGGGACGAGTTTAATATTGATAAATTACGTTATCATCATATTATTATTATGACCGATGCTGATGTAGACGGTTCACATATCCGAACCCTCTTATTAACTTTCTTTTACCGTCAAATGAAAGTATTAATTGAAAGAGGCTACATATATATTGCCCAACCACCTCTTTACAAGGTAAAAAAAGGAAAACAAGAGCGTTATGTAAAAGATGATAAAGAGTTAAACGCCTATCTATTACAATTGGCAATAGAGGGGGCTCATTTACATTTAGATGATAGTTTACCTGCCTTAACCGACTTGGCTTTAGAAGACCTTGCTAGGCAATATATTGTAGTAAGAGCCATATTTGAACGTTTAAGTAAAACAGTGCCATCAGACATACTAGAAGAACTGATCGATTTACCAGCAGTCAATGCCGAAATGTTGTTAGATTCAAATGCATTACAAACATGGGCTGCCTCACTAGACCTCCGTTTAAATGAGAAATCTGGCGCTTCATTATCATACGAAGTAACCGTTAGTAATGACGAAAATAGTAATCAATTTGGTTTAATCATTAAAAAGAAAATGCACGGCATCTTCACAAAATATAAATTGTCATCAGAATTCTTTAATGGTGTTGACTATTCAGTTATTGCAAAATTTGTTGATCAATCAATTGATCTATTAACAGAAGGGTCTTTTATTAGTCGTGGAGAACGTAAGCAAAACGTACAAAAGTTTAGTGAAGTCTATACCTGGTTAATCAAGGAGGCTCGAAAAGGACTCAATATACAACGATATAAAGGCCTAGGTGAAATGAACCCAGACCAACTATGGGAAACCACCATGGATCCAGAAAACCGGCGTTTATTACAAGTACGTATAGAAGACGCCGTGGCGGCTGATGAAGTATTCACGACTCTAATGGGCGACCACGTTGAACCGCGTAGAATCTTTATTGAATCGAATGCATTGAATGTTAATAATTTGGATTTTTAATCAATAGTTCTTTATTAAAATTCAAAATATTCCTTTAAAAATGGAATAAAAGTAAAATTTGCAATAAAGGAAATTTATTGAAAAAGCGAATAAGCCAAAATAACAATTTACCAAAATTCAACTTAATAGTAGCGAATACCATTAAGAAAGAACTCATAGAAGTGCTTGAGTGCAATAGAGTATCAATAAAAAACTTATTAACTCTTGATAAAGTTACATGGGATAATTTTGTAATGCCCCTTGCGCTTCTTGAGGACTCATTAAATAAAATGTGGTCACCAATTAGACACCTTAACTCAGTAAAAAGTAGTACACCATTGCGAGAAGCCTATAGTGAATGCTTGCCGCTACTCAGCGAATACACTAGTGAAATAAGCCAGAATAAGGCTTTATATGATAAGTTCCTTATTATTTTTAAATCAGAAGAATTTGATAAATTAAATAGTCCACAAAAAAAAACCATTAGTAATGCTCTCAGAAACTTTAAGTTAGGTGGTGTCGATCTGAAAGGGCAAGAAGAACAGCGTTATAAAAAAATACAAACAGAACTATCTGAATTAGAATCAATATTTGAAAATAATATATTAGACGCTACTCAGTCGTGGGAATATCGAATCTATGACAATAAAGAATTAGATGGTTTACCCGAGTATGCAAAAGCAATACTCAGTCAATTAGCGCGAGAAAAAAACTTCACTGGATATAGATTAACGCTTGATATGCCTTGTTATATTGCTGTTATTTCACATGCAGATAACAGAATGCTAAGAGAAAAAATATATAAAGCCTACATCAGCAGAGCTTCTGAAATCGGAAAAACCGATACTAAGTTTGATAATGCCACTGTAATGGAAAGAATACTAAATAAAAGGCAAGAGAAAGCAGTCTTACTTGGTTACTCTAATTATTCTGACTATTCATTAGAAACCAAAATGGCAGAATCAACCGAACAAGTAATTGAATTCCTAAATGATTTAGCTAAAAAATCAACACAAAGAGCTAAAACAGAAGTTTTTGAACTTCAGGAATATGCAGAATCGTTAGGTTTTGAAAGTGAATTACAACCTTGGGACTTTAATTATTACAGTGAGAAACTAAAACAACAACGTTATAAAATCACAGATGAAAATTTAAAGCCCTATTTTTCTGATCAAAGCGTTATAGACGGACTCTTTAAAATAGTACATACGCTTTATAATATTACAATAGAAGAAATAAAAGAAGGTGTTGATCTATGGGACTCCTCAGTACGTTTCTATCAAATTAGAGATGAAAAAAATGAACTTATTGGTCAATTTTATCTTGACCTTTATACCCGTAGGAACAAGCGAGGGGGTGCTTGGATGGATCAGTGCATCAATCGTTATGGAATAAGAGGTAAAAAACAAATTCCTGTAGCTTATTTAATATGCAACCTAACCTCACCTATAGGAAACAATCCTGCTTTATTTACACACGACGAAGTAATAACTTTATTTCATGAATTTGGTCATGGTTTGCATCATATGTTAACAAAAATCGATGAACCTGATGTAGCTGGAATCAACGGAGTCGAATGGGACGCTGTAGAATTACCGAGTCAGTTTATGGAAAACTATTGTTGGGAAAGAGATGCACTCAATTTATTTGCAAAACATTATCAGACAGGAGAGAATTTATCCGATGAGTTATTTAAAAAACTAGTGAAAGCGAAAAATTTTCAAAGTGGATTAAAAATGCTCAGGCAAGTTGAATTTTCTCTTTTTGATATTAAGCTGCATCAAAAAGTAAATATTAAAAAAGCCTCAGAAATACAAGAGATTTTAGACCAAGTAAGAGATGCAGTCTCAGTAGTTAAAGCTTCACTTGATAATAGATTTCAAAATGGATTTTCACACATTTTTGCGGGTGGTTATGCAGCTGGATACTACAGCTACAAATGGGCTGAAGTGTTATCCGCAGACGTTTTTGCTGCATTTGAAGAAGAAGGTATTTTCAATAGCGATGTAGGAAAACGATTTTTAAACTGTATTTTAGAGAAAGGCGGTTCACGTTCGGCAATCGAATCATTTAATTGCTTTCGAGGTAGAAACCCTAATATTGACGCTTTACTCCAACATAGCGGCATTAAATAATTAAATTATGATCAAAACTATATTTAAATTCTTTCTTGTAACATTACTAGCAACAAAATTGTTTGCGAGTGATGTTGTCGGGGAAAAAATAGATGAGAGTAAAGATTTATACGTTACTGACCAACTACGTCTGTCAATATATGAAGGCGTGCAGCGAAAGGGTAAATTTATACAATATTTAATTTCAGGAGACAAAGTAACAGCAATCCAATACAAAGGTCCTTACGCTTTTATTACCGCTGAAAATGGAAAAGAAGGTTGGGTAGAGAGGAGATATTTGGTCGCTAAATTACCAAACGTTTTACTTCTTAAGCAAGAGGAAGTGAAAAACAAAGCGTTAAAAGATCAATTAAACAAACTACCAAACTCCTTACTTCTTGAGAAAGAAAAAAAGAAAAATAATAAGTTGACTCAAGAGCTGAGTAGATTAACAAAAAATAATATAGAAATAGATCAAAATAAAAAAAATGTAGAATCTTTAAATAAGCAGGTAATTGACTTACATGAAGCAAAGAACGCCGATCAACTCAAGATAATTGGTTTAAAACAGCAAATAAAAGAAACACAAAAAACGGCCTTAATCTCAGAAAATAATAACAAAACAGCTGACCTGTTAAAAATCATAATTAAAACGTTCCTAAGCTATTGGTACTATGTAATTCTCTTATGTCTAGGATTTATCTTAATCGGTTTTACTATTGCCAAAAGATTACTGGAATTACGAATCAAAAAGAAATTCCAGGGTATTAAGGTTTGGTAACTAAAAAAACAGTAGTAGTCTATTAAAATTTAACGAATTAGAAAATATGCAATACAAAGATTTAAGAGAGTTTATTGTTCAGTTAGAAAAAGATGGTGATCTGAAACGAATAAAGCAAAAAGTTGATCCGAATCTTGAAATAACAGAAGTCTGTGATAGAACACTCCGCAAACGAGGCCCAGCACTTTTATTTGAAAGGGCGGGCGATAGTACAATCCCACTTTTAGCCAATTTATTTGGTACAGAGCAACGCGTTGCAAAGGCAATGGGTGAAAACCAAGTTGAGGCGTTGCGAGATGTAGGGAAACTGTTAGCATTCTTAAAAGAACCTGAACCACCTAAAGGATTTATTGACGCAATTAAATCCCTCCCAATTTACCGAAAAATCCTCGATATGTCACCTAAAGTAGTGAAAAACCCCAAATGTCAAGAAATTGTAATAACTGGCAAAGATGTTGATTTGTCTATTTTACCAATCCAAACTTGTTGGCCAGGAGATGCCGGGCCTTTAATAACGTGGGGTTTAGTCATAACAAAAGGACCGACGAAACCACGGCAAAATATAGGTATATACCGCCAACAAGTAATTGCTAAAAACAGAGTAATAATGCGGTGGTTATCTCACCGAGGTGGAGCTTTAGATTATAAGGAATGGCGCGAACAAAAAGGCAATGAGCCATTTCCAATATCGGTTACTTTGGGTTGCGATCCAGCAACCATTCTCGGTGCAGTTACCCCCATTCCTGATACGTTGTCAGAATATGCATTTGCAGGCCTCTTGAGGGGTAGTAAGACAGAAGTGGCAAAGTCTATTAATTCTGATTTACAAGTGCCGGCCAGAGCAGAAATAATCTTAGAAGGTTTTATATACCCAGATGATGAGGCTGATGAAGGACCCTTTGGTGATCACACTGGCTATTATAACGAAATAGATCGGTTTCCAGTTTTCACTATTGAAACAATGACCATGCGGAAAGATCCTATTTACCACAGTACCTATACAGGACGTCCACCAGATGAGCCCGCTATTCTTGGTTTAGCATTAAACGAAGTATTTATTCCAATATTACAAAAGCAATACCCCGAAATTATTGACTTTTATTTACCATCTGAAGGCTGTTCCTATCGAGTTGCAATTGTTAGCATAAAAAAACAATATCCGGGGCACGCGAAGCGAGTAATGATGGGAGTTTGGTCATTTCTCAGACAATTCATGTATACCAAGTTTGTTATTGTTGTTGACGATGATATTAACCCACGTGACTGGGAAGATGTTATTTGGGCAATATCAACAAGAGTGGATCCTGCAAGAGATATTACAATTGTAGAAAATACACCGATTGATTATCTTGACTTTGCTTCACCAGTATCAGGCTTAGGTTCCAAAATGGGATTAGATGCCACAAATAAATTACCAGGTGAAACGACAAGAGAATGGGGCACTCCAATAACAATGGATCAAACAGTCAAAGATAAAATTGATTCCATTTGGGCTGATCTAGGAATTGACTAAAGTGAATCATAAAAGCCCAATGGAATCATCGTGATTAGGATATATTAAGTATGGCAAATTTAGGAAAGAATTTGATTCAAGAAATGTCTCAATGGCGCCGAAAATTGCACAGTCAGCCCGAAACAGGTTTTGAAGTCCATCAAACGGCAGAATTAGTAGCCAAACTGCTTAAGTCATTTGGACTTGAAGTCCATACCGGTATAGGCCAAACAGGCATTGTTGCAGTATTGAGTAATGGGAAATCAGATCGTGCTATAGGTTTAAGAGCTGATATGGATGCCCTTCAAATCCAAGAACATAACACATTTGAGCACCGCTCAAGACATGACGGAAAAATGCATGCATGTGGGCACGATGGCCATTCAACGATGTTATTGGGTGCCGCTAAGCATCTGTCTGAAAATCGTAATTTTAATGGCACTATTTATTTCATTTTCCAGCCAAACGAAGAACATGGTTTAGGCGCACAGGCTATGATAGATGATGGGTTATTTGAGCGATTTCCAATGCAATCCGTATTTGGCATTCATAATATGCCAGGCATGGAGGCTGGACGGCTTTCAATGCGAAGTGGTCCAGTAATGGCAAGTGAAGATAACTTCATTATCACTATTAAGGGAAGAGGAGGACACGCTTCGCAACCCCATCATCATATTGACCCGATTGTTATAGGTGCCGAAATAATAATGGCATTACAAACCATTGTTGCAAGAACTATTAATCCTGAACAGCAAGCGGTGGTATCTGTCACTGAAATTGATACTGATGGCGCGGTTAATGTAATACCCAGTAATGTCATCATTAAAGGTGATTGTCGTTGTTTTGGTGATGAAGTTCGTAGTCAAATTGAGAAACAAATGGGCCAGCTCGTAAAAGGCATTTGTAGTGCACACGGCGCACAACATGAATTTGAATATATTCGTTTATTTCACTCTACAATCAACGACGAAGAACAAACAATAGCTGCCTACAATGCGGCAATTGAAGCCGTTGGTGAAGATAACGTGGAAAAAAACTGTAAACCACTCACAATATCAGAAGATTTTTCCAGCATGTTACGAGTAAAAGCGGGTTGTTATATATTTATCGGTAACGGCATCGACAGTGTAGGTGGCTGCATGCTGCACAATCCGAATTATGACTTTAATGACGATATTTCAGCAACAGGTGTACGTTACTGGTCAACATTAGTAGAACAGAAACTACCTTTAAGCGTATAAAATATGTTTGGTACTAAAAAAAGAACAAGCATTGTTCTTACCCCGAATTTGGACACACAATATAAAACAAATCCAAACAAGTAGTTGTTTCAGGAGGAACAAAAAATTAAATCGAGACTCTTATGCGATCAATAATGGTATTAAACTCGAAAGGCGGATCGGGTAAGAGTACAGTATCAACTAATCTTGCCAGTTACTTCTCCTCTCAGGGCAAAAAAGTTGTTATTGCCGACTTCGACCCTCAATCTTCAAGCTTGCAATGGTTATCAGATAGGCCTGTTGGCAGAAATTTAATAACAGGTATCGATGCTTCTAAAGGCAATTTTCGGGCACCACGAAACGCTGACTATGTTATTTACGACACGCCAGCTGCAATATCCGCAAACGAAATCGGGCATTATTTAAGAAGAGCACAGAGTGTAATTATCCCAGTATTACCTTCTCCGATCGATATGAGGGCTGCAACACCCTTTATTCAAAGAGTACTGGCTAACGGGCGTGTTATTCGTAAAGAATGTCGGGTTGCATTAATCGCTAATCGATGTAAAGAAAACACCAATGTTTACCACCAGTTAAACAGTTATTTAAAAAAAGTCCGTAAAGCACCCTTCATAAGCGTATTAAGGGAAACTCAAAATTACAATAGAGCGTCAGAAAAAGGGCAAGGAATTTTTGAGTTACCGCCTTATTTAGTAAGACAGGATCTTGATCAATGGGAACCGATTATTAAATGGTTAGGAAGTAAGAGGAGTCAGCCAGCCAATTGACTAAGATTTTCGAATTTTCACTCAATCTTTCGTTTGCAAAAACGGAATCAATTTATGAGGGGCACATAAAATATATAATTGTCGAAACTGATCTGGGTTTAAAACTACAGCTCCCGGTTCACAATTTCAGATCTTTTGTCAGTTCAAATGGAATACAAGGGCGTTTTCGACTCATAACTGACGATCAAAACAAATTACAAAAAATAGAACCCATCGGTTAGAGCGGAAAATTAACGTGAACTTTAATATTTTTAGCACGATTCTTTTCAGCTTTATGCTTAACAGCTATTTTATTAACATCAGATCCAATGTGTGATTCACCACGCTTACTAGCCAGTTGAACCTGTTTCTCTCGTTCCATAAACCTTAAACGTTCTGAATCAGATTTTTTATCAAAACAATGTGGGCAGCTGACACCTTGTTGATACTGTTTATTTTTTTTATCGATGTCAGTAATAGGTAATCGGCAAGCATGGCACTGATCATAACTACCCTTCTCTAATGAATGGTTAACACTGACTCGATTATCAAAAACAAAGCACTCCCCTTCCCAAAGAGTCTCAGATTCAGGGACTTTTTCTAGATATTTTAAGATACCACCCTGCAAGTGGTATACCTCAGTAAAGCCCTGCTGCTTCAAATAAGCAGTCGACTTTTCACAACGAATCCCGCCAGTACAAAACATGGCAACCTTACGGCTCTTGAAAGAGGATAAATGATTACTAGAGTAGTCAGGAAATTCACGGAATGAAGTTGTGTTGGGAATAATGGAATTTTTGAATGTACCAATAGCTGACTCATAATTATTTCGCGTATCGACCAGAATAACATCAGGATCAGATATTAAATCGTTCCAATTTTCAGGACTAACATAGGTACCAGACGAGTGAGTTGGGTCTATATCTTCAACTCCCATGGTAACAATTTCTTTTTTTAATTTGACCCGAGTCCGGTAAAATGGAATATTCTCATCAAACGAAAACTTGGCATCCAGGTTAGCTAAACGAGGGTCTAACTTAATCCACTCGAGTAAATCATCAATCGATGCTTGAGTTCCAGCTACTGTTCCGTTGATTCCCTCATGGGCGAGTAGCAATGTACCTTTAACATCTAATGACAATAACTTATTGAGTAGGGGTTTTTGTAGAGCTTGAAAGTCATCGAGTTTAGTAAAATAGTAGAGCGTAGCAACCACAAATGGAAAAGACATGAAAAAGACCTGTAAGCTGGCTGGAACGTAAATCCAGTGCCGAAGATTAAAATAAATAAAATTAGTTAGATTTTAAAGTAATATTTATTGAATGACCGTCAAAAAGAATTCTATCACCAGGTATGATCTTTTTGCGTTTTTGAGTTTCAATTTCACCATTTACTCGTACAAGACCATCAGCGATAACCTGTTTGGCAAAACCACCGCTATGAGCAAGCCCTTCAAATTTGAGAATCTTATAAAGTTCGACAGATTCAACTTCAAGTTCAGTAATAATAGTGGAAGAGCTAGTCATTAATTAACCTCAGTTACAAAAGGAACAGATTTAATAGGTGTTAATGCTAACCCTTCAAAAAAAACACCACTCCAACCGCATGCCATAAATTCACGAATATTTTGATGATCGTCACCATCTGGTGACTTGGCTACGGCTTGGTAAAAATCGCCAAAACAAAGCAAAGTCTGGTGTTCATTAAATCCCTGTAGCTGGGCAAAAGTCAATATTTTGCAAGAGCCATGATTTTGTTCTGATGAGCTTGAAGCATCGCCATTAAGAAAACCAGTGGGAGTAAATTCATAAAGCGAATCAATTAATGTAATCGAGTCATTAAAGTCAACCCAGCTTAATGGGTCATTTAACAAATCAAGAAACTGCAATAAAGTCAAAACATATTCCCTGTCAGTAACCTTGGTTCATAAATAACCAATAATATAAAGATACAAGCTATTTAAATGATGGAATATTACTCAATGTTGAACTTTAAAAATATTATTAAAGCCGTATGTAGCAAAAAAATCAAATAAAAACATAAGTGAATAATAAATTAATTAAAAGGTAGATGATAGGGTTGATCTGTATCTTAATGAAACAGAATAATCAGCTGGCTTTAATAAAAAGTGAATATATCAAAAGCAACAAAGATAAATAGTTAGATTGCTGGCCGTTATTAAGCAGAGATTACCACTTATATGGTCAATTAATTTGATACAACTATTACAATAGGAATGATGGAAATCATTAATAGGTACGAATCTATTCACTACGATAACGAATAACCTGACCATTTGAATTAATAATAAAAGCTAAATTCAATCGAAGTTAGCATGATATCTGATTATGTTTTTAATACGTGCTTTTGGTAATAAAACGTGAAGAAATATGGGAGAATGATAAAAATAAGCAAATAACGACAATAGTAGAAAAATTATGATCCAGTGGTATCCCGGTCACATGCACAAGGCAAACAAGGAATTTAAAAAAATTCTACCGCAAGTTGATATTGTGATTGAAGTCCTTGACGCCCGAATTCCATTTTCAAGTCAGAATCCGATGTTGGCCAGTATTCGTAAACACAAGCCGACTATAAAAATTCTAAATAAAAGCGACTTAAGTGATGAGCGGTTATTAGCACTCTGGCAAAGTGAACTTGAAAAAGACAGTACGGTAAAAACGCTCACCTGTAATAATTTGGGTTCGGCATACGATAAAATTCGTGGGCTGTGCCGCTCACTCATACCTGAGAGAAACAATCGATCTTCGATGGTTTATGCAATGATAGCCGGTATTCCAAATGTTGGTAAATCGACCATCATCAATGCCTTAGCTGGGAGGGCAATTGCTAAAACAGGTAACGAAGCAGCAGTAACGAAAATGCAGCAACGTATAGAGATTTCACCTCATCTAACTTTGATCGATACGCCTGGTGTACTTTGGCCCAATATCGAGAATAAAAACAGTGGCTATAGGCTAGCAGCAACGGGTGCGATAAAAGATACAGCAATTGATTTACAAGATATTGCCTGTTTTATTGCAGAGTTCATGTTTGAAAACTACCCTACAAATATTCAATCACGTTATGCATTAGAGAAATTACCAAAAGGTGAAATAGAATTACTGGAAGCCATTGCTCGTAAACGAGGCTGTATCGTTTCTGGCGGTGTTGTTGATTTTGAAAAAGTGTCACGTATTGTAGTTTCTGACTTACGCAGTCGAGGTTTTGAAGGAATTTGTATGGAAACCCCCGAACAGATAATAAAAGAACTTGCTGAGCTGCAAGGTTTACGTGCACTCAAGCTAGAACGAGCACAGGAAAAGAAATCGAAGAGAAAAGGCAGGTAAAAAAGTTAAGCGTATTAATCAAACAGATGAGACACTGAATATGCAAATTAGGACGGCAATTATTAATGACTCGGTCGCCATCGCAGAATTCAACATTAAAATGGCGAAAGAAACTGAAGACATGGACTTAATGCCTGACGTCATTAATGCTGGTGTAATCAACATGATCAAAAATCCACAAATGGGTTTCTATCTGGTAGCTGAAGAAGACAATGTTATCCAAGCCTCACTTATGGTTACAACCGAATGGAGCGACTGGCGCAATGGTCTATTTTGGTGGATTCAAAGTGTCTATGTTCAACCGAAATTTCGAAGAAAAGGTCTCTATAGTAAACTCTATGAAAAAGTAAAAATCTTGGCTGAGGCTGAAAGCAATGTATGTGGATTCAGGCTTTATGTAGAACACGAAAATTTAGTGGCACAACAAACATACCGAACACTCGGTATGGATAAAACAGATTACCAAATGTTTGAAGAAATGAAATAACCTAGTGCTTAATGACCAACGTTATACTAAGTTCGATTGTCGACTCATTCTAATTTTGCTCCATCTGTCAGAAACCACTATAGATGATTTTTAATAAAGGGGCAGCCTTTAACAATCATGGAAGAGTCGTTAAGACGGATGAAACTATAAGGTTAGTAAAAGTAAGCAGGCCTGATAAAAATCAAGAAGTATTTAGGGGCTTAGAGAGAATTGGAAAAAGAAATCCTAGAATTACTGGGAAAAAGTTTTGATCGTATTCCAGAATTATCTGCCCATACAATCGACAATTTTGATATTAACCAGCTATCTGGTTATACAAATCTAAACTTTCAGTTAATAAATGCACAATACGATTGGGTATTGCGAATCCCAAAAGAAAAAACAAATGGTCACATAAACCGAATTCAGGAAGCTTACAATGCAAAGATTGCATTCGATCTTGGCCTAGCACCGAAATGTCATTGGCGTGACAATAGTGGATACAGCCTAAGTGATACTATCAAACAATCTCGTTCGCTAGCAGTGAATGATTTTAACAACCCCGAGCGACTAAAGCAGGTTGTTACGGCCTTGAAAAAGTTGCACCAAAGTGGGCAAGTTTTTCAAGGTATGGTAGATCTAACAGAACTACTATCACGTTATTATGAGTTGATGCCAAAGTATAAGCAGCATTTATTCGTCGATACCTATTATGATGCCACTAAAAAAGTAAAAATCGTTTTAAAGCAATCTCAAAAAAATGTTCCATCGCACAACGATTTAGTACTAGAAAATATATTACTCGACAATCATAGTTATCTTACAAGGATTTGGATAATCGACTGGGAATACGCCACAATGGCATCACCCTACTGGGATCTCGCAACCCTGTGTAATGAGGGAAAGTTAACGGAAGTTCAGGCAGAAAAATTGCTGAGCCTGTATCAAAATAAGGGCCAGTCATTGAATCTAAATATATTAAACGATTATCGCGATATCTTAAAAGCGCTATCTATTTTTTGGTTGGCCGCGTTTGCTGATTAAAGATTATAAAACACAATAAACAATGACGAGGTGATATCCACTAATTCGAACTTGTTTTATTTAAACTTAAACTTAAACTTAAACTTAAAGATAAAAATATTTCAGAATCGATAACTCTATCAATTTATCTATCCACAATCGATCACTTGGCACGGAGTAAATGAAAGGACTATCCTAGTAAAATCGACATCCATTACTAGCTTAAATTTATTTCAAAAAAAATTAAAATAAAAGGAAGTCTTCAACTAAATAGAAATATTAACGAACATATAAGCAAAAACATTTCAACATGTGGATGTTTTTAACGATAGTTTCGGCTCGATCAATAGTTCTGCAAAAAGAAATCACGCCTTTTGGTAAAAGTAATAAACAAGTGGGGCCGCCTTCACAGCCAATGCATAGAGCATCACCGTTAAACACTTTTAATTTGATACCTGCGGATTCCAGAGCATTGCGAGTGTCAGGAAATCCGTTGATCATGATACATTCTCTAGGTACTATGGTGAGAATATTACCATTGAGTGTTCCACTTGCTTTATATTCTTTAAAAGGTAACTTAATGAAGTTAAAGCCCATGTCTTGCATTAATGGATAAAGGCTCACGGACAAAAGCATGGACAGTAATGCCCAGATCAGCCAGCATTTCAGTCATTTGATCAATGCCTAACTGGTTAGTACGAAAACTTCGACCCATTGCGAGTGTCTTGTAATCCAGCCAAAGCGTATCATCCGCCTCTGCCCGAGCATTGCCACTAATTTCACCTATAACGGGTATGTTCAAGAGATCATAAAACTTTTTATGCGATAATTGCTCGCCCTGCCTAAGTGGCTTACCAGGGTTCATCAGAATCGCACCGGCAGGTGTAATGAGTGATGCGTCGTAGGTAAATACCGCATCTGCAATATTTGGGTTGTCTTCTTCCATCCATAAAATATCAACACCATAATCCATTAATAGATCAGAAAAAGCTTTGTGTTGAGAGAGAACTTTATGCCGATCAAATGTTGGTCCATAGTTCCAGATTGCGGCGTCAGCTTCTAGTAGAGCAACGCCTGGTTTGCACAGTGCAACACGACGTAAAGCACAAGTCATTGAGGAAATGCCGTACATTATTCGTTTCCTTGTGTACGTATCAAATTGGGCATATCTTCAGAACAGAGTGACAGTGCATTTTCAGTTGAAATAGCGGTGTAAAATTCACCATGCATAGAAGCAACGGCCATTTGATGAACGATTTCTGGTTCATGATCAACACCGTTAAGATCAATTCGATTCGTTGTAGCACAGCCGTTTTCAATCAGATAAGTATCAAAGCCCAAGTTTCCAGCCATGCGAACAGTAGTCTCAACACAAAAGTTTGTGAAAAAACCAGTAACGATTAGTCGGTTAAGACCAGCGCGTCGTAATTCAACTTCTATAGAAGTCCCAATAAATCCACTATTAACATCTTTGGTAACAACAATATCATTTTGGTTAATTTCTAAACCAGCTATTTGATGACCTGTCTCAAGAGATAACTTTAAGGGTGATGTGGCCTCACGTGAGTCATGACGAGTAAAAGCTACCTGATTATTAGAACTACGAAAGCTTTTTAAAAGGTTGCGCATTTTATTTTCTGCATCTGAGTTATTACGGCGACCATTGCGCCACCCCAGTGTTGTAGAACATTAACGCCAACCTGAAAATCAATTAAAAGTAGGCAGCTATCACTTCCAAATCGTGTAATCATCGTTTATTTTCCACTTAACTGGACTTTTATATAGAATAATCTGACCCTCAACACTATACAACAGGCTAAAGAAATTACATTTAATTGAATTTACAGGCACCCAATACTGTTTGAGACAGGGGTTTAGTTACAGAATGTTTAAGAAGAGCTAAAAAATAAATGCTAGTATCGATGATGATTGAATTACACCCAACGGGTTAAACGGAAGGTATAGTTGGATGAAAAAGAATAATCAAATCAAATTATGCAAGGGTTTTTTGCCTAGCGCTATGATCCCAATTTTAATTGCGACAGCATTTGGAGGTTTAGGCTGGTACTCATTTTATGACGAACAAAAAACCCATCAGGCCGTTATTCTTACCAGTGAGAAAGAACAAAAAAATCTAGAAGGTGATCTTAAACGAAGTCAATTGAGTAATGATGAGCTTGAATCTCGACAGATCCAGTTAGATGAACAGAATAAACAGCTCAAAGCCCAAGTTAATAATTATCTACAGAGAGCTAACAACCAGAATCAGATAATTGTTCAACTTAAAAGTGATTTGATCAAGAAGAGCAATGAACTTGGTTCGTCAAATGACCAAAATGCAATAGTCGAAACTGCTTTATTAGAAAGCAAAAAAAATCTTAAACGTACAATCGAAAATACGTCAAGACTCGAAAATAACATGCAACGAATGATCGACCAAGTGGCAATAAAATCTAATGGGTTGGAAAAACAGCTCGAACAGCGCCAAACCCTAGAAGCTTCGTTGAGTGCCAAAATCGATTCTGTGAGTGAAGAAAAAAAAGTACTATTCGACAAGTTACAGGATGAGAAGCAACGTCGACAGCAGCTTCAAAATCAGGTGACACAGGTTAATAACAACATCAATATTAAAGCTGATGCACTTGTAGATGCAAAACAGGGACTCGATAAATTACAAACAAAACTCGATGAAATACGAATTGAGAAAGATCATGAGGCAGCCGAATTTGTCGCTCTAAAAAAGCAACTCGAACAGGAATTAAACCAAACTCAAATACAGTTTACCCAGCTCAAGAATAAAATGCGGGTTATTAATTTGACCAGCGAAGTTTTATTTAAATCAGGCTCAGCAAAAATTAAACCTGCGGGTCAAAAAGTGCTAGTGCTAATTGCTGCTACGTTAAATAAATACCCTAACCGGCAGGTTTTTATTGAGGGCCATACAGATAATGTACCAATGGGTAATAATTCAAACTATCATTCAAACTGGGAGCTATCATCGGCTCGAGCAATATCGGCAGCTTTAATACTCCAAGCAAATAACCAAGTTTCACCTAAAAGACTCAAAGTGGTTGGTCATAGTGAGTTTAAACCTATTACCAGTAATGAAACCGCAGAAGGTCGTCGACTTAATCGTAGAATTGAAATTAGACTATTACCACAATCAGAGGGTGCGCTTTAGTTAACCAATCACAAGTACAGTTTAAATAATTACTCTTGAAAAACACAATTTTCTAAACAAGTGCAATTTATAAAACCCTCCTGATAATCGTCTATAAATGGTAATGCTTATATTTTTAATGCTTTCTTAACATTCGCAAAAGCTTGAAGCGCAAATAGAATTTGCTGTTGGCTTAAATCAGCGGATATTTGAGTCCTTATTCTGGCTTTGCCTTTTGGCACAACAGGAAACGAAAAAGCTACGACATAGACACCTTGATTTAACAGGGCATCTGCAAACAGGCTAGCGAGTTTAGCGTCGTGGAGCATCACTGGAATAATGGGGTGCTCTCCGGGTTGTAACTCGAACCCAAGCTGTTCTAAACCTGCACGAAATTGAGCGGTGTTTTGTTTCAGTTTATCTCGAAGGTCGTTCGTCTCGACCACTAGATCTAATGCTTTTAAAGCACCTGCAACAACCGGCGGTGCGACTGTATTTGAAAAAAGGTAAGGGCGTGACCGTTGGCGTAATAATGCGACAATTTCTTTTCTTGCGCTGGTATAACCACCGCTAGCACCACCGAGTGCCTTGCCCAGAGTACCTGTTGTAATATCGACACGATCCATGCAGTTTCGATATTCATGCGTGCCTCGCCCATTGTCACCAATAAAGCCTGTCGCGTGGCAATCGTCGAAGTGAACAATAGCTTGATACTTGTCTGCGAGGTCGCAGATTTCATCGAGTTTTGCGATGAAGCCATCCATAGAGAAAACACCATCAGTGGTGATTAATTTAAATCGCGCGCTATTCTTATCGGCTTGTTGCAGCTGCGCCTCGAGGTCTAACATATCAGAATTTTTGTAACGATAGCGCTTGGCTTTACATAAACGCACGCCATCGATAATGCTGGCATGGTTGAGTTCGTCCGATATCACGGCGTCCTGTTCATTCAGTATTGTTTCGAACAAACCACCATTGGCATCGAAACAGGAGGGATAGAGGATGGTGTCTTCCATACCGAGGACCTGACTGAGCTTGTCTTCTAATTGTTTATGAATGACTTGAGTGCCACAAATAAAACGCACAGAAGCCATACCATAGCCCCACCGATCCAAGCCAGCTTTAGCGGCGGCATTGACGTCAGGATGCTGGGCTAAGCCTAGGTAGTTATTCGCGCACAGGTTCAACACTTCGCGACCATCGACGACGCCGATGTTAGAGCCTTGCGCCGTAGTAATTTGGCGCTCCTGCTTCATTAAACCAGCCGATTCTATGTCGCTTAGCTCGTTCTCAAGATGTTGTTGTAATTTACCGTACATGATTGTTCCTGTATTAGATTGTCCGCGTTGATTGAACCACTTAATTCGATCAGGTTAATTCGATCCGGTTAATTCGCCCAGGTAAGAATAACTTTGCTGGCTTCGCCTGTGTTCATGGCATCAAACCCTTGCTGAAAATCGGTGTAGTTAAGACGATGGGTTATCACCGGTGAAATATCCAGACCCGATTCGATCAGCACCGACATCTTGTACCAGGTTTCATACATTTCTCGACCATAGATACCTTTCAAGGTTAGCATATTGAATATCACGACGGTCCAGTCGATAGCAACCTCTTCACCCGGAATACCGAGTATGGCTACCTTTCCGCCGTGACACATGTTGCTGAGTAAATCGCGAAATGCCTGTGCATTACCTGACATTTCGAGACCCACATCAAAGCCTTCGGACATGCCTAGCTCTTGTTGAACATTGACCAAATTTTCGGTGCGGACATCGACTGCTCGAGTTGCACCTAATGACGATGCCAGCGCCAAGCGCTTTGGGTTTACATCGGTAATAACAATATGCCTGGCACCTGCGTGACGACAGATTGCTACCGCCATAGCACCAATGGGGCCAGCGCCGGTGATTATTACGTCTTCTCCTAAAAGGTCAAATTGCAGCGCGGTGTGCACTGCATTACCAAAAGGATCAAACAGAGCGGCGATATCGAGATCGATTCCAGCTCGGTGTTCCCATACGTTAGACATGGGCAGCGATAAATACTCGGCAAATGCACCGGCACGATTGACACCTACACCGCTGGTATGCGCGCATAAATGTCGCCGACCGGCATGACAATTACGACAACGGCCACAAACCAAATGGCCTTCACCCGACACTATTTGACCTGGATGAAAGTCGAGTACGTTTGAACCGACTTCAACAATTTCACCGACAAATTCATGCCCAACCACCATCGGGACTGGAACGGTTTTTTGTGCCCAACTATCCCAGTTGTAAATATGTAGGTCAGTACCACAGATTGCGGTGCGCAAAACACGAATAAGAACATCGTTGATACCGTATTCAGGTAAGGGGACGTCTTCCAGCCACAAGCCGGGTTCGGCATTTCTTTTGACGAGTGCTTTCATAATATCTCCGTTTGAAACAATAGGTCGTTTCGAGTGCTATATTGGAATAATTCTAGCATACTAGAAAGAAGGTTCGCAACATACAAGAACTAATTCCTTTATAAGAGAATAACGTGGCGTCAAAAATGTTAAATCCAGATGAAACAGCCTATCTTACGAATCAGGTATTACAGGACAGAGTTACCTTGCTACGTAAGAAAAACAAACTAACACTGAATCAACTCGCTTCGTTATCTGGCGTGAGTCGTTCAATGCTGAGTCAAATAGAGCGTGGACAAGCTAATCCGACACTGGCCGTAACCTTTCGAATTGCGCAGGCATTTGGTATTAGTATTGGCGAATTAGTTGAACAGGTAGGCAGTAGTGCGAATATCGATATTGTTCATGCAGATGATCCTAACAATCTATTCCGTACCGATAAGGAATGTAAGATTCGAACGCTGTCTCCACTGCATACGGAAAAAAGCGTTGAATTTTATGAGTTGAAAATAGCGGCCAATTCTAGCCTGAAAAGCGCCGCACACTTTGAAGGTGCCCGGGAATTACTCACCGTTACCGGAGGCAGCGCCAGTATCGAATCGGGGACTACCCATTGTGTTCTCGGCGCAGGCGACACGGCTCATTATCGGGCTGACGTGGAGCACTGTATTAAAAATACTGGCAAAGACGAGCTGGTGTGTTTTTTGGTAGTTACCTATCAATAAAATCCAATGCCATGCCTTTTGGTTGATAAAGGCATATTTGAAGGTGCAGCCCAGTATGATTGACCTAGTGTGACTGACCGGCCCAATTATCAAGCTTACTACACAGTGCATTGCTAACGGCTCTTAACAGTAGTGTAAAAATACACAAGGTCACGAGCGCTGCGAACATTAAATCAATCTTAACCCGACCATTGGCCAGAAGCATTAAGTAACCCAGCCCTTGTGACGCACCCACCCACTCGCCAATGATGGCACCGATAGGCGCATAGACTGTCGCAAGACGAATACCTGATGAGAGCGATGGTAGAGCCGCGGGTAACCTTACTTGAATTAGGGTATTAAATTTTGTCGCCCGCATACTCTGGGCCAAGTCCAGAAATCCTTTGGGTGTGGCACGTAAACCATCCAGGAAGCTGGAGGCAACGGGAAAATATATAATCAAAATAGTCATCGCAATTTTAGAACCTATCCCGTAGCCAAACCAGAGCGTTAAAATTGGGGCAAGAGCAAACACTGGAACAGTTTGACTGATGACAAGTATCGGCATCATATAGCGTGTTGCCGTAGCTGACATGGTGAGGTATAGAGCGGTAGCAATGCCTAACAAAGTGCCGAGTATTAAGCCTCCAACAATCTCAATCGCAGTCACCCAAGCATGCATAGCAAGCAAGTCAGCATACTTCACTAACGCTTCGGCCACCGCTAATGGGCCAGGGAGTATGTAACGGGGTACATCTGTAACCCAAACCACTAGCTGCCAGCCAATCAAAATAATCAAAACCGAGACAGCGAGGTCCCTACCGTTGATTTTTTGCATACTGATCGGTGTATTTGACTTCATAGGTTTGCCTGAGGAATTAGTATGACCATAATTATGATTTTAATACCCTCAACAACTCTGCTTGAGCGGTTAATGTTATGGGATGGTCCACCTGGCGGGGCGGTAAGTTTTCGGGTGTTTGATGATGATGAATACCCTCATGGGTCATCACAAAAAGGTGATGCGCGAGGCGGATCGCTTCAGCTGGATCGTGGGTCACCAGCAGTACCGTTTTGTCTTTTAGCACATCAAAAGCCAGAGACTGCATGTCGTCTCGGGTGCGTGCATCTAAAGCTGAAAAAGGTTCATCTAACAGAACAATCGGTTGATCCTCCATAAGGGTGCGTGCCAATGCAACCCGTTGGCGCATGCCGCCTGATAGTTGGTGAGGTCTTTTATATTCATGGGCACCAAGGCCGACTTGATCAATAAGACGATCAACGGTTTGTTTGTAGTAAAGGGTTGAATTTTTTTCATGCCTAAGGCGCTGACCCAGCATGATATTTTGACGAACATCTAACCAGGGAAAAAGTAGGTCAGTTTGTGCCATGTAGGAAATAACATTCGCGACATCATTTGACCCTTGATTTTTATCATGATCAGTTGCTATAAATTCTGGATTAACACGAATCTGGCCGTTAAATTGACCGCCAGTCGATAACCCTGCTAACAATCTTAGCAGGGTCGATTTACCAACACCGGAAGGGCCTAGAAGGCAAGTCCAGCAGCCTTGCTTTAGTTCAAAGCAGATATCAGAAAATAATAGGCTTGTGTCACGATGAAAACTGCCGGTAATGCTTAAACCAACTAAAGTTGACTGCCTATTATTGTCCAACATACAGAATCAACCAGAGTTGCCAAGCCGAAGGCCCATGGACCAAAAATTGGCTTCCAGTTGAGTCGCTGTTTTAAAGCGCTTGCACAGGACCGGCCAACGTGGATTTAACTCCGGTTTGTCACCGAGCTTTGAATAAGCCACTTGCTCAATTAGCGATGCTACCGAAACACAGACAGGTTTGTAATCATCCGAATTATAAGTATCGATCCATTCACGATAGAGCGCGGTGGTGTCGTGACATTGCGACAATCGATAGCCAATATCCGCGTAACCAAAAACACAGGGTGCGAGTGTTGCAAGCAGATCGAGCAGATCACCAGACAAGCCCGCATCTATCACATATCGAGTGTAGGCGAGGTTTTCAGGTTCCTCTGTCGCTTCTAATAATTGCGCTTTAGTGATTCCTTCACGCGCACAAATTCCAACATGAAGTTGAACCTCTTCGTTGATTAATGCATTGACCGTCATTGCTGCACCCCGCATTTGCTCAGGAGTCTCCGACTTAACAATGGCAAGCGCCCAGGCGCGGGAAAAATGAATCAGAAAAATATAATCCTGAATCAGGTAAGCAATAAAAGCAGACCGAGGAAGGCTGCCATCACCGAGACCTCGGACGAATTCATGGTCAACATAATCTGTCCACGATTCGCCGGCGGCATGACGCCAACCAGCAAATATGTTAGACCCAAAATTCTCAGTGCTTTTGTTGATTACAGTCATTGGGTGACATCAATCGCGAGACGACTAACAGGCAATGGCTCACCCTCTAATAAACCCGCTTCTGAAAAGAAGTTTTCCATCTTACGATATCGACCCGCATCAAAAGCAGCAGGACGAAGTGCAAATCGTGGCAAAGTATCTGCCCAAGCGCGTTTATTGAGTTCGTCTTGAAGTTCTATCGCCGTGCTGGAAAAGATCTCCCAACTTTTTTTCGGGTGGTTGACAATATATTGAGTGGCTTTTTCTGTTGCAGCCAGAAAACGTGCAATTTTTTCTTTATCCATGTTGTCTTTATGGGCAACGTAAATGAGTTCATCGTAAGCAGGCAAGCCTTCTTCTTCAACGTAAAAACAGTGACCTGGTACACCTTCAATATCCATTTGATTGAGTTCAAAATTACGATAGGCGCCAATCACAGCATCCACTTGCTTTGACATTAGCGAAGGAGAAAGTGACCAGTTCACATTAACCATTTCTACGTCACTGAAAAGTAAACCGTGCTTTTTGAGGATGGTAGTTAAAAGTAATTCCTCAACACCCGCTACAGAAAACCCCACTTTTTTACCTTTTAAATCAGCAATTTTTTTAATTGGCCCATCTTTTAGTACTAGTAAACAATTTAATGGTGTGGCAATTAATGTGCCTACCCGAATGAGTGGTAGTCCTTGATGAACTTGCATGTGCAATTGTGGTTGATAGGAAACCGCTAGGTCTGCTTTACCAGCAGCGACTAGCTTTGGTGGGTCTGAAGGATCGGCTGGTGGAATTATTTCAATCTCCAAACCCTGGTCTGCAAAGTAACCGTTTTCTTGAGCAATAATAATAGGGCCATGATCGGGATTAATAAACCAGTCAAGAATAATCGTCATCTTGTCAGCCGCAAATGACTGCGATGTAAAGGCTAGGAGTAGCGTCAGTAGAATTTTTTTCATAATGGTCTCTTTAGTTAAATGGTAATGGTTAAGTAGTAAAAGTTAAGTGGTGAAGGTAAATTTGTGCCTTAGTTTAACGATAGGGTTGAGTGAGCTTGATCCATTCTCTAACTTGTTGTTCAGGGTTAGCGTTGAGCGTAATATCTGTGACTAGTGCAACGACATCAGCTCCCGCATCGAATACGCCTTGGGCTCGTTGCAAACTGAGTCCTCCAATACCAACAAGGGGCGTATCGCCAACACGGCTTTTCCAATGCGTCACTCTATCTAAACCCTGAGGTGCCCAAGGCATTTTTTTAAGGATAGTAGGATATACAGGCCCTAGAGCGATATATTCTGGGTCGAGCTTTAATGCTCTTTCTAACTCAAGTTTACTATGGGTGCTAATACCGATTTTTATTTTGGCTTGTCGAATCGAATCAACATCTGCAACATCTAAATCCTCCTGACCGAGGTGAATAAAATCACAGCCAAGTTCAATTGCTAATTGCCAATGATCGTTTAATATCAATTGGCAATTAGCCTTTTCTGTTAATTCTTTGGCCAATACGATCTGCTGTCGTAGTTCGACCTCTGGCATTGATTTAATTCGTAACTGAACTAACTTAATACCAAGCGGTAATAAACGGCGAAGCCATTCAACGCTGTCAAAAACTGGATAAAAAGGATCTAACTGATTATTTTTTATAACCGTTGTTATGTTAGGTTTCATGATAGGAATGCCTTACCAATCAACGGTGTAGAAGGTTGGGCCATGTCACTCATTTCAATGGGCGTTGATAAAAAGGCTGCTCGTCCGGCGCTAATTGCGTCCGAAAACGCCTTCGCCATGGTGACTGGGTCACCCGATTTAGCAACAGCGGTATTGAGCAACACAGCATCACAACCTAATTCCATAGCATGCGCTGCCTGTGAAGGCAGGCCAATACCAGCATCGATGATAAGAGGCACATCGGGAAAGTGGGCTCGCAGTGTGCGGATACCATAAGGGTTGTTAAGCCCACGCCCTGATCCAATGGGTGAACCCCAAGGCATTAATACTTCGCAACCGACTTGCAGCAGTTTGTCAGCCAAAACTAAATCTTCAGTGGTATAGGGAAAGACTTCAAAACCGTCTTCACAGAGAATTCTAGCAGCTTCAACAAGACCGAAAATATCGGGTTGTAAGGTGTCAGAATTACCAATCACTTCCAGCTTGATCCATCGAGTATCAAAAACTTCACGGGCCATATGAGCTGTCGTTACCGCCTCTTTGACGGAATAGCAGGACGCAGTGTTGGGTAAAACTCGAATTCCAAGGCCTTTAATCATATCCCAAAAATTTTGGCCTGCACCAGACCCTCCAGCTTCACGCCTTAGCGAGGCCGTCACTATTTGAACCTGAGAATGACGAATAGCGTCTGTTAGAATGGCAGGCGATGGGTACTGCGCAGTGCCTAGCAACAGAGCGTTATCAACTTCTACGTTGTAAAAAGTTGGCATTGTTTAACCACCTCCAATGGGTGCAACTACTTCGAGCCGATCGCCTTCATTTAATACCGTTCCAACTCGAGCTTGCTTATGCACGATAGTGTCATTGAGCGCTGTCGCAATGGCTGGATTGATGTAATCACACTCAATTAAAATTTGATCAAGCGTTGTGCCCTTAACTTCGCAATATTCGCCGTTTAAGACAATGCGCATGGTTTGACCTCTAAAAATTTTGACTCATCTAAAATAGCCTGGGCGGCCAGCTTGGCAATGGCAGGCCCAAGTAAAAAACCATGCCGATAAAGACCATTAACATAAAGTGTGTTTTTATCACGACGCAACTGGGGCAGATTATTAGAGAAGGCGGGTCTGACATCGACCCCAATTTCTACAATTTCAGCTTCACCAAAAGCAGGATGCAACGCATAGGCGGCACTGAGTAATTCGAGCATGGAGCGCGCACTAATGCGGTTACGCTCATCATTTTCTATCATCGTGGCGCCCAGCATAAATAGACCCTCTGCTCGCGGCACAATATAAAGTGGATTCCTTGGGTGAACGAGCCGCACTGCTCTCGTCAGGCTGATGTCATTGCTTTTAATTAACAGCATTTCACCCTTAACACCGCGCAGTCCAGATAGATCATCACGCGCACCATAACCACGGCAATCGATAACATAATCACTATTACAGTCAGCAGCAGTAATCGATTGTTCAAACTGTATTTCGACATTTTTTGCAGATAAATATGCTACTAGCTGTTGTAGTGCCAGTCGTGAATCTAAATGTGCTTCGTCAGCATAAAACAATCCTCGTTCGAACCGGCCACTTAAGTCAGGTTCCATTTCATTAATTTCAGCGCCATTTAACCACCGATGGTTTTCAGTCAGGCTTGCATAGCGCTGTATGTCTCGTTTATCTCGTTGCATCGATAAAACTAAGCTACCGTTTCTTTTGAGATTGCTAGTGTGTTGGTCCCACCATTCAATGGATTCGATACCATGGTCGAGCACCCATTGTTCGGCGCTTTCAGATTCACACCAGGGCGCTAGCATTCCACCGGCATACCATGAGCAAGCATTACTGCCAATTGAATCTGATTGCTCGTAAAGCGTGACAGAAACGCCCTGATCAATCAGTACACAAGCACAGGTTAAACCCGCTACTCCAGCCCCTATTATTGAAACATTCATAATTTAATTAACAAAGTTGTTGTCATTTTATTGCCAAAGACTATGAAAATGATGAACAGGGCCATAGCCTTTTCCAATGTGCAATTGATCAGCACTAACAATGGCTTGCTTAAGGTAATTATGGGATAAGTGAACCGACTCCAAAAGTGGAATGCCTTTCGCAAGGTGTGCGGCAATCGCCGATGACAGAGTGCAACCAGTACCATGTGTGTTCTTAGTGTCGAATCGAGCTGACTGGAAACGGGTAATAGGGCCATCTCGAACAATCAGCAGGTCGACACATTCATCGCCTTTGGCATGACCGCCTTTCATCAACACGGCTTTTGCACCCAGTTTAATTAATGCTTCTCCTTGTGCTTGCATGGCGGTTTCATTGTTAGCCACATCACACTGCAGCAAGGTCGCCGCTTCGGGTAGGTTTGGGGTCAATAAGAATGCAATTGGGAGGAGTTTTGTTTTGAGTGACTCGATAGCGCTTTGTTGTAAAAGCGCATCACCTGACTTAGACACCATGACTGGATCTAGCACTATGGGAATATTGGATTGGCTGAGTTGTTCGCTGACAGCGAGGATAATTTCAGAGGATGACAACATGCCGACTTTGATGGCAGCGACATTAATATCATCTAAAACAGCTTGGATTTGTTTAGTAACGATATCGACTGGAATATCATGAACAGCGGTGACTGCTTGGGTATTTTGAGCAGTGACAGCGGTAATGACGCTTGCGCCATAAACGCCTAATGCAGAAAAAGTTTTCAGATCGGCTTGAATACCGGCACCACCACCACTGTCAGATCCTGCAATCGTTAACGCAATGGCAGTCGTTTGTTGTTCAGCATCGGGTTGCTTGGAGTTGTCTGAGTTTAGCAATGTTCATTCCTCTGAGACTGAGATAGCGAGGAATATGGGGTTGCCAGTGAAGGACTAAACTAGCGAAACCCCTTCCCTTCGCCAGAATTACCTGGTGCAGGTTCAATGGGTCGACAGAAGTCTCTCAGCCTTACGGCTCCCCAAGGTTTCAAATAGATTAACAACAATAATCTTTGGTATCAACCTGAAAAACTAGGCACAGTCAATTACAAAGAAGAGGCATTCAGTAGCAGAGTATTATTTATTTTTCAAAAGGTCAGATAATCCTGCAAATGGGTTATGAGTCTCTTCACCGGGCGCCTTATCAGTTACTAAGTTGCCATAACTGGAATCAACGTACCTAGAATGCTCGTTATCATGGCAATAGACACAAAGTAACTCCCAGTTACTGCCATCCTGAGGATTGTTGTCGTGGTTGTGGTCCCTATGATGAACCGTTAATTCCTGCAAATTGGCACGATTAAATTCGCGGGCACAGCGTCCGCAAACATGGGGATACATTTTGAGTGATTTTGCTCGATAGCCCTTTTCGCGCTGATCGGATTCTTGCCGTGCGTGAAGGACTACTTTATCGAGCTTACTGGACGATTCGTTGGATGTCATATTGCCACTATCTCAAAGTTAGATTGATTGGTTTGGACTGTCAGTTTCGGTCAACACTGCCAATATATGACAAAAAATAAACGCCGAATAGGAGGATTAAAGGCTAATCTTTTCAGTAATGCCAATAAACTGATCACTGCACACCATTAAGTTATGATACCACTATAAAAATGAGTCAACCTACTGAGCTTAAATACTATTATCTTCTAGTATTAATTATTTGATATTTATATAAATCCGATTTTGCAATAGGGGCAAAATGCTAAACGAAATTTTAATACTGTTGTTTTTTTCGGTGCTGGGCGTTGCGATATTCCAACGGCTTAATTTTCCGTCGGTATTAGGTTATCTAGTGGTCGGCATGTTGGCGGGTGAACATGCGCTTGGGTTGATACAGCACTCACATGCCATAGAGCAAATTGCTGAAATCGGCGTTGTGTTCCTGCTATTTACAATCGGCTTAGAGGTTGCGATCCCCCGATTAATTTCGATGCGGCGGATTGTATTTGGCATTGGTAGTGCGCAGGTTCTTGTGTCGACATCAAGCACAATTGCGGTTGGCCTGTGGTTAGGGCTGTCCTGGCAAGCAGCTTTTGCTGTCGGCGGTGTATTAACTATGTCATCTACCGCAATTGCAGTTAAACAACTCACCGAGCAACGCGAGCTGCATTCTCGCCATGGCAATATTGCGCTCGGTGTTTTGTTATTCCAGGATCTGGCTGTCGTACCTTTTCTGGTTTTGATTCCTATTTTTGCGATGCCAGAGGCCGGCTCAACCCTGCTACCCATTCTGTATGCGCTGGGCAAGGGTGCCTTTGCGTTTATGGTAATCTATTATGCGGGTCAGTATTTATTACGTCCGGCCATTCGCGCTGTGGCATCGACTCATTCGAGTGAGTTGTTTACTTTATTTATTCTGCTCGTCACGTTGCTCGCTGCCTGGTTAACCTGGCAGTTGGGACTTTCGCTGGCGATGGGTGCTTTCTTGGCGGGTATCATGCTTGCCGAAACCGAATTTCAACGCCACGTCGAAATAGAGATACGACCCTTTCGAGATGTTTTAATGGGCTTGTTCTTCATCTCGGTCGGGTCACAGTTCGATTGGGCCATTATCATCAGCGAGCCACTCGCGGTGATAATTTTGACCCTTGGACTTGTGTTTGGTAAAGGTATCGCAATTATGTTCATCACGCGTTGGGCAGGCTTCGAAAAAGGGGTTGCGATTCGTGCAGGTATTGTATTGGGCCAGGGTAGCGAGTTTGGTTTCGCGCTATTAGCACTGTCTCTGTCGACTGGATTGTTGGAAGTTGATTTGAGCCAGCCTATTATTGCCGCTATTGTTATCAGCATGGCGGTGTCCCCAATACTTATACGAAAAAATGAAGCTATTGCGAATCGTCTGGCACCAGATTACGTCTCGAATCGCAGGAAAACCGAACAGGATATAGAACAGGCCAGTGAGAGCCTGAAAGACCACGTGATTTTATGCGGATTTGGTCGCATAGGCCAAAATCTTGCTGGCTTTTTGAAACGCTTCAATATTCCATTTATTGCACTCGAATTGAATACTGAATTAATCACTAAAGCTTGGGAAGCCGGAGAACCGGTTTATTATGGTGATAGCAGCCGGGCTGAGACGTTACTTCACGCCGGCATTCATACCGCAAAAGCATTGGTAATTTCCTTCCCTGACGTTAAGACCAGCGAACATATCAGTCGTGAAGTAAAACGATTACGTTCTGACCTACCTTTAATCGTACGAACCAGAGATGATCGGCATTTAGAACAGCTACTTGAAAGTGGCGCCGATGAGGTTATTCCCGATACTCTGGAATCGAGCATGATGTTAGCAAAACATACATTGAGCAAACTTGGACTCGCACAATCGGCTATTGACGACATGCTAGTGGATGCGCGTGAGGGGCAATATGCTCGTATACGTGCATTTTTTCACAGTGCAGACGATGAAATTGATGTTAATAACCCTGACCATCATCACCTTCACAGTATTGAAGTGTCAGAGGGCTCCTATGCCAACGGTAAACCAATTAAATCGTTTAAGTGCTTACCCAAAATAAACATTGTTGCACTGCGGCGTAACGGCATTCGAACTGAAGGCCCATTGCTTGAAACGCCATTGAAATCAGGTGACGTGCTCGTGGTTGAAGGTCGTCCAGACGATATTCGGTGTGCTGAAATTGAGGTGATGTCAGGGCAATAAACCACACTGAGGCTATTTCTTTTCAGACATTTTTTTCAGAATATCTCGACTCTCGATATATTGCCACTCAGTTGGCCTATCAACGTAATTTTCTAGCGAAACTTCGAATATCTTCGATTAACGAGTTTGGCTGTTCCAATGCAGCAAAATGTCCACCATGAGGCATCTCTGTCCACTGCATAACATTATATAAACGCTCAACATAAGACCGTGGAGGCCAGGCCAACATTTCGGCCGGAAACAGTGCGAGTGCGGTTGGGACTTCTACGCGCCGGTCTTCTAGTGACATATAGCGACCGCCTTCCTCACGTCGACCGTAGTAAATCCACGACGCAGTGTTAAATGTGCCTGTTGTCAGATAGATCATAATATTAGTCAGCATCGAATCCTTGCTATGGACACTATCAATGTCATTGTCGACCGTATCGGACCACGAATTGAATTTTTCGATGAGCCAGGCGGCTACGCCAACCGGACTGTCCATCATCGCATAGCTCAAGGTTTGTGGTCGAGTGGCCTGTTGCGTTCTATAACCATCTTCCATGATTTGATCCTGATCGAACTTATCGGCCCAAGCTTGTTCTTCGGCAGTCTGTGGACCGTTTGGGTGACGCATGGTTAGAATATTGATATGAATTGCGTAGCAAGCGGCATGTTCAAACCCAAGCCAACTCGAAATTGCGCCGCCCCAGTCACCGCCCTGAGCGATGTAGCGGTCGTATCCTAATACATCAGTCATTAAGCTATTAAACACATTGGCCATTTTTCTGGGGCCCATGGGTCGAGCGGGCCGACCGGAGAAACCAAACCCAAGTAGCGATGGTGCAATTACATCGAAACCATCGTCTGCATTGCCACCAAACCGCTCAGGGTGTGCCAGCGGTTCGATGATATCGAGAAACTCAACTATCGATCCTGGCCAGCCGTGAGAAATGATTAGCGGTTGCGGTGAAGACCCACTGCCTTTTTCATGGATATAGTGCAGATCAATACCGTCTACCTTTACTTTAAAGTGCGAGAAATGATTGATCTTCGCTTGGTGTTTGGGCCAGTCATAATGATTAATCCAATAATCACAAAAATCCTTCATATAATCGAGATTAGTACCGTAGTCCCAACCACCATCATCGGGCATTTCATGCCAGGGGTAATCGGCCACTCGCTGGTGAATTTTGTTTAGCTTTTCGTCGGATACTTCGAAATGAAAAGGTTGAATATTCGCCATGATTAACGCCTAAATCGATACAAATACTGCTTCGCCAAGTGCCACCATATTAGCTTCCTCATCGCGTCCTAGAGGGTCAAAACCGACATGTAACTGTCTTTGATAATTAGGTCACCGCAAGCAATTTCAATATTAGTATACTCATGAAAAGTGGAAGACTGCAAAAAAACTCACTGGGTGTAGAGTCCGCAAGACATGTAATTTATGCCACTTTATTCATCGGCAGGCCGATTTGATAAACAGATATTTTCATTTTACGATTAAACATTAAAGAACGATCATTCTAAATTTAAACGGTAGGTTATATGGGATGACGTGAAATAAATCGAGCCAGCTCTTTCTCTGTTGGTAGCTGCCCAGAAAAGCTTTCAACATAGGCTGGAATCCTTTTCAAACGCTGCGCTAAACTCTCTTCAACCATCATCGAAATATAGCCAATCTGTGTGTAGTACACCGTGTGCGCCCGCACATCGGCCTGGGCCTGACTAAACCCAAAATGTAAGAACATGGCGTGGATGGCGCTAATTCTTTCTTCATCATCTTTTTCGAGTATGGCTTTTAGTGTTTCTGATTGATGTGCCCAGTTGCGTATCGCAAAATCCATGCGCGCATCGAAAAGTTCAGGCTCGACCCAACAATCGAACAGATTGAGGACCGCCTCGGTAATCGACTCGGCATAGAGCTGAGTGCGAGCGACCAGATTACCCGTATTTTTCTTTTCCCAGCGTTTAATCAAAGCATCGAGTAGTGCTTCTCGATCACTGAAATGCCAGTAAAAGCTGGTGCGCGATAGCGCCAACTGATTAGCTAGCGACATAATTTTTACTGACTCAACACCCGACTCGATCAGTAGATGATGGGCTGCATCGAGCCACGCCATCTCGGAGCCACGAGCGCTATTCTTCTTTTTAGTTTGTCCTATTGTCATATGTCCTGTGTTGAACTTGGTAATCTAAATTATGGTAATGTACAGCAATGTCCTTTATATTGACATTGGTGTCAAGTTTGATACCGTGCTAATCATATCCATATTGGTTTAAAGGAATTTAAATGTCGCAAGATCCGCTACTGCAGCCCTATCAACTCAAGCACTTGACGATTAAAAACCGAATCATGATTACCAGTCATGAGCCCGCTTATGCCGAAGACGGCATGCCAAAGGAGCGCTACCGGGCTTATCATGAAGAGAGGGCGAAAGCCGGAATTGGTATGACCATGACTGCTGGATCAGCCGCCATTTCAAGAGACAGCCCACCGGTTTTCAATAATATTCTGGCCTATAAAGACGAAGTGGTGCCCTGGATGCGAGCACTAACTGACAGTTGTCACGAACACGGTTGTGCGGTGATGATTCAGCTTACTCATCTAGGCCGGCGAACCAGCTGGAGCAAAGGTGACTGGCTGCCAGCTGTATCGCCCTCTCATAATAGAGAAACGGCTCATCGTTCATTCCCAAAGAAAATGGAAGATTGGGATATTGATCGAATCATTATTGATTATGCCGACGCCGCCGAGCGTATGCAGGCAGCGGGACTCGATGGTATCGAGTTACAGGCTTATGGTCATTTAATGGATCAATTTTGGTCACCGCTAACGAACACGCTTGACGCGCCTTATGGCGGATCAATGGAGAATCGGTTACGTTTTTCTAATGACGTATTGCGTGCCATTCGTAAACGCGTCGGAGATGAATTTATCGTTGGCATTCGTTATACCGCCGACGAGGTTGCCAAAGGTGGGCTAACGGCACAAGATGGTATCGAGATATCGAAGCGCTTAAAAGCAGACGGACTAGTTGATTTTTTCAATGTCATTCGGGGCCATATTGATACTGACCCTGCATTGTCTGACGTAATCCCTGGGCAGGGTTCAAAATCAGCACCTTGGCTCGATTTTGCAGGCGAGGTACGCAAGGCGACCGGAATGCCGACATTTTATGCCGCTCGAATTCCTGATGTTGCAACCGCGCGACACGCAGTCCGTGCTGGTCTGATTGATATGGTTGGCATGACGCGAGCTCATTTGGCAGACCCACATATTGTTAGAAAAATCATCGCTGGTGAAGAGGATAATATACGACCGTGCGTCGGTGCCACCTACTGCCTCGATCGCATTTATCAGGGTGGTGAAGCCCTGTGTATGCACAATGCTGCATCAGGCCGAGAGCTCTCCATGCCACACGATATTCCACCAGCAAAAATAAAGAAAAAAGTGGTCATCATTGGTGCAGGGCCAGCAGGACTTGAAGCTGCCCGAGTTGCCACTGAACGAGGTCATTCAGTAGTAGTGTTTGAAGCAACAACAGAACCCGGTGGGCAGGTCCGCCTCGCGGCACAAAGCCCCAGAAGACGAGAAATGATTTCAATTATTGACTGGCGAATGGAGCAATGTAAAAAAGGTGAGGTTGAATTCCATTTCGATACGTTGGCAGAAATTGACGACGTACTGGCGCAAAGTCCTGATGTTGTCATCGTCGCCACGGGTGGACTACCGCATACTGAAGTACTCGACTCAGGGAATGATTTAGTAGAATCAAGTTGGGATATTATCTCTCGCAGTATTCAGCCTGGCCAAGATGTTTTGGTGTATGACGACGCAGGTGACCATGCTGGATTACAAGCGGCAGAAATTATTGCTGAAAGTGGGGCCAAAGTCGAAATAATGACACCAGACCGAAGCTTTGCACCTGACGTTATGGCAATGAATCTAGTGCCTTATATGCGCAGTATGCAGGATAAAGATACTACGTTTACCGTTACTTACCGACTAAAAAGTGTGACAAAGGAAGGTGATCGTTTAGTCGCAACAATAGGCAGTGACTACAGTGATATAACAAAGCAACGTAGTTATGACCAAATCATTGTTAATCATGGCACTATTCCAATGGATGACATTTACTTTGACTTAAAACCTTTATCTTCCAACTTAGGGGCGGTTGATCAAGCTGATTTAATTGCAGGCAATGCACAATCAATAGGTAAAAACGAAGCAGGCCAATTTCAGTTATTTAGAATAGGTGATGCAGTGTCAGCAAGAAACACCCATGCTGCTATTTATGATGCATTGAGACTAGTAAAGGATATTTAATCAGATATCGAGAGGCGTATCTTTGTTCATCAGCAAAGGGGCTTCACAGATTTAAAAAGGTTTTGAAGTTTTTTCTTTATATAGAAGCTGGTCTTTGCCGCTTTGGATTAGTATTATCGACGGTTATTTACTTGAACAACGCTGGAATTCAATTTTATGAGCATTAAAATTTCTGATCAGGCCCTGCTTCGAACACAGGCTTATATCAATGGACAGTGGGTTGATGCCGACAGTGGAGAAAAATTAGCGGTTACTAATCCAGTGAATGGTGAAGTGATTGCACATGTCGCTAAATGTAGTACTGCAGAAACTCGACGCGCCATCGAAGCTGCTGATAATGCACTACCCGCTTGGCGTCAAAAAACAGCTAAAGAACGCGCTGGCTATTTGCGCAAGTGGTTTAACCTGATGATGGAAGCACAGGAAGATCTAGCGATCATACTCACCACAGAGCAAGGTAAGCCCTTAGCTGAGGCCCGTGGTGAAATCGCTTATGGTGCGAGTTATATCGAATGGTTTGCAGAAGAAGGCAAACGCGTTTATGGCGATACAATACCAGCAGCAGCAAACGACAAACGGGTTATCTGCATTCGTCAGCCGGTAGGCGTTGTTGCTTGTATTACACCGTGGAATTTCCCAAATGCAATGTTGACCCGAAAAATTGCACCTGCACTCGCTGCAGGTTGCACGGTTGTTTGCAAACCCGCCAATGCCACCCCTTTATCAGCCTATGCATTTGTTGAACTGGCTGAACGTGCGGGTATTCCAGCGGGTGTTATCAATGTTGTTACGGGTGAGACAAGCGCTATCGGTGCAGAACTAACCTCTAACCCAATCGTCAGAAAGCTTACCTTTACAGGCTCAACCCCAGTGGGTAAACAGCTGATGGCCGAATGCGCGCAGACAGTCAAGCGGACATCGATGGAACTGGGTGGCAACGCACCTTTTATCGTATTTGACGACGCCGACATTGATGCTGCTGTCGCGGGAGCAATGATCAGCAAATATCGCAATGCCGGTCAAACTTGTGTTTGTGCTAACCGATTTTTGGTTCAAGAAGGCTGTTATGACGCATTTTCAAAGAAACTAGCTGAAGCTGTTGGTCAGTTAAAAATGGGTAATGGCATGAGTGATGGCACTACAGTTGGCCCACTCATTACCGAGAAAGCAGCTAATGATGTAATGGGATTCATTGACGACGCCATGAGCAAAGGCGCCACTGCTATTGCAGGAGGCAAACGATCAGAATTAGGAGCCAACTTTGTTGAACCCACTATTTTAACAAATGTAACTGATGACATGCGTGTTTTTCGGGAAGAAATTTTCGGCCCAATCGCGCCACTATTCAAATTCAAAACTGAAGAAGAAGCGATTAAATTAGCCAATGACACCGAGTTTGGACTTGCCTGCTATTTTTACTCACGAGATATAGGTCGAATTTGGCGTGTTAGTGAAGCCCTTGAATATGGCATGGTGGGTATTAATGAAGGTCTCATATCTAACGAAGCCGCACCATTTGGTGGCGTAAAAGAATCGGGTCAAGGCCGCGAAGGTTCGAAATATGGTATGGATGATTATATGGAATTAAAATACATGTGTATGGGTGGAATTGACAAATAAACCCAGTTAGATCACTTCTTGGGTATTTCCTTAACTTTCTAGCCCCAAACTAAAAACGCCTTTCCTGATATAGGAAAAACAAGGCGTTTTTAGTCCTATAACCCCCTGATTTAGCTAGTTAATAGAAAATCTCTGTAGCGCTACCCAATCTTGTGACACCCACAGCAAACACGTGGCGGGGGGGCGCTGGTGGGCTTGTGATAATTGTAGTACCTCCCCCAGACACGGGTTTCTTCTGTTTATAATTATAATAAAAGAGTAATGTTTTATGAGTTTATTTAACAAACAAACTTGGTCCTATTTGGGGTTACTACTGGCACTGACCGCTTGTGGTAATGATAATGATACGACCGCGCCGACCGTTAGCAGTACAACACCTGCGTCGTCGGCTACCTCTGTCGCTCGCAACAGCGTGATTACCGCCACCTTCGATGGTGGCACTAATGTGGCAACATTTACACTAACTAGCGACTTGGCCAAGCTTGCAACCTACACGGCCACGCTGAGCACAGCCATTACCGATCTAGCCGGTAACCCCCTAGCTGCCGATTACAGTTGGTCTTTCACCACAGCTGGGGGAGCCTGGAGAATTGCCGAACTGATTGAGGCCAACACAGGAGATGCCTTTAACTCTCAAGTCGCTGTTGATAGCAGCGGCAATGCCATCGCGGTGTGGTACCAATATGACGGCAGCCGTAACAACATTGTGGCAAACCGCTTTCAATAAACTCTACTCACTATAGTATAGTTTCAAACAACAAATTGTGATGACGTTTATAGCTAGTACAAGTTAAAAACTTAAATGGCTCCCTCGGGAGCTGTTTTTGTTTGCATACAGTGTCTGCTTTGTGCAGCAAATGCTGTTACGAGTGTTTGAAAATGTTGATATAGCATTTGTTCACATGGAAGAAGTGGCCATACTAAGACAAATCACATAAAAGCTGTTTGACCTGGGAATGCCCATATTAGGCTCCGCAAAGGATTGCAGTTGGCTAATGTCGTTTTAAGTGGCCACTCTGGCCCGGCACCTAAGGGCAAATAAATTGGCGTCACCGAGGATATCCGTATTATCCTTTAAATACGAAGTCACCCCTTTCACTAAGACTAAAATCAATAATTGAATGCTTTGTGTTTCAATCTAGATTACATTACCAGCTTGCTTTAGGCGCTGTCATTAGTGCCAGTAATGACCACTCCCCGGGACAGGCAATGATTTACGATAAGGCCAATATTTTTTATTTGGGCAAGCAATATTACCCCACACCTTTACTTGACAATATCATCAACGCAGATTCCCGACCGGCTAGGTTGTTTAACAAAGACAAGGCGTTTCAAGCTGAATTCATATCTGCCAGCGAAAACTCCACGGTCGTAGCAGGGCAAATGTTTGGTTTTCTAGGCAATGATCTCAATCCCGAGGGCCATCTGTCAGAATTTCGTAATGTGTTAGCTAGACTGACCACAACGCCCTAAATATCATGTTATCAAAAAAAGATAACTTTTATGACGACATGATGACCTTCGATGATTTCGCCGAAGTCGCCAATCTTAACCATTATGTCACCGCACCCAACCACTGGTTTGTCGTCATTGCTGATATTAAAGATTCGACCAAAGCCATAGCAGAAGGGCGCTACAAAGAGGTCAACATGATTGGTGCCGCCTGCATTAATGCGGTGTTGAACTGTTGTGAGCGAGGAGAGATCCCTTACGTATTCGGCGGCGATGGAGCAACAATGCTAATCCCCGAGCATCGAATTGAAGCGGGTAAAAAAGCATTAATCAGCGTCCAGTTTTTAGCCAAGACAAAATTCAATTTAACATTAAGAGTAGGTGTCGTATCGGTTGGAACGATTAATAGCACTGGCACTAACAAAGTACTCGTTGGCAAATACCAACTGAGCCCCGGCAACGCATTGGCGACATTTTCTGGTGGTGGAATTGATTTAGCCGAAACCTGGATTAAATCCAACACCAAGTACCTGATAACTAGCAACGATGAAACACCACCAGATTTAAGCGGGTTATCCTGTCGCTGGGAGCCACTGGCTTCTGAAAATGGAGTAATGCTGAGTGTGCTCGTACACGCTAAAGCAAAGACAGAAGCTGCTAATGAAGAGATCTATCGATCTGTTATTAAATCAGTCAACAATATAAGTGCCAGTCGGGGAAGCCCGATAAGTAAGGCTAATATGAAGCTGCGCTGGCCACCCCGAGGCATTCAATTCGAAATAGACGCGACTGTCGGCAGCAGAAACCGTTTCTTTTGGGCCACTTTTATTTATATAAACAGCCTGTTCCAGTGGTTATTGGATACTTTTGACCTGACTGTCGGTGGCTATCGCGGTAAGCAATATCGAGGAGAGCTACGCAAAAATACCGACTATCAACGCTTTGATGATACCTTACGAATCTTGATTGATTGCAGCTCAACCGAGGCTGATGAAATTGACCGTATGTTAGACCTGCGCGCACAGGATAAAAGTCTGGTTTATGGACTTCACCGCGCCGATTCAGCCTTAATGACTTGCCTTGTATTCGACTTCGATAAAGCTGAGCATATACATTTTGTCGATGGTAATAATGGTGGCTTTACCAGTGCAGCTAAGGCCCTCAAAGCCAAGCATTAAAGCCAACAAGATCAAGGGGAATTATTAGGTGAGTAGAGTCATAAAGTCATAGAGACATTCGTTGGTGGATCGAAATATATCTTGCCAGTATCAACCTAGCTATGGTTAATCCTATTCCACTGTTTTGATAGATCACATCATTAAAAACCATAGCAACTTAAAGATAGCCTGCTAACCGAGACGCTAAATCTAATGTTTGTTAATATTGCTGTTTTCAGTACAAAGAGGCAAAGTAGGGCATGGTAATTACTAAAGATCTTAACCATTTAGGTTTATCGGCCAGTAATCGCGTTCAAATCCTCGAGTTTTTTATCCAGCGTCTGGAATTGAAAGAGTTGAGACAAACTTGGGGACATCCGAATCAAGTTTATTTTGTCTGGTATTTAACGTGAGTAATGTAATGACGAATATTATTCTGACAACGCTGAATGCTAGATACATGCATTCAGCGTTTGGATTGCGTTATCTTTATGCCAACCTAGGTGAGCTGCAACCCCAAGCAGAGATAGTTGAATTTACCATTAGTCAGCGTCCGATGGATATTGTGGAGAAACTACTGAACTATGAGCCTAAAATCATAGGCTTTAGTGTTTATATCTGGAATGTGCAAGAAATTAGCGAAGTAATCGCTCTGATTAAGCAGATTGCCCCAAAAGTAAAGATTGTGTTGGGTGGACCTGAGGTGAGTTTTTTAACCGATCTTCCGCCAGTAGCTGATCTGGCTGATCATATTATTACTGGGCCAGGGGAAAAAAGTTTCACGACTTTATGTTTTCAACTCCTCATAGGACAAGCGCCCGAACAAAAAATAGTCACTGGTGATTCGCTTAATCTTGGTGATTTAAAGCTGCCTTACGAATACTATAACGATGAAGATATTCGAAACCGCCTTATTTATGTTGAAGCATCACGTGGATGCCCGTTTAAATGTGAGTTCTGTCTTTCATCGCTTGATAAAACGTCTGTCCCCTTCGAGCTTGAAGCCTTTTTAAACGAGATGGATAAGCTGCATAAACGAGGCGCACGAAATTTCAAGTTCATTGATCGGACATTTAATTTAAAGGTTTCTACCAGTGTCGCTATATTAGAGTTTTTTCTGGAAAGGATGTCTGACGATCTTTATCTTCATTTTGAGGTGATTCCCGATAATCTACCGCAAAAATTAAAAGCCGCGCTGGTTAAGTTTCCGAAAAACTCATTACAATTTGAAATTGGCGTACAGACTTTTGACCCAGTCATTCAACAACTCATAAGCCGCAAACAAGATAATCAAAAAACTCACGATAACTTACGTTGGCTACGTCAAAATACGGGCGCACATATCCACGCTGATTTGATTTTTGGTTTACCGGAAGATAACCTCGATAATTTTGCTAAAAGCTTTGATCAACTCATTACACTAGAGCCTCAAGAGATCCAGCTCGGCATATTAAAAAGGTTGCGTGGAGCGCCAATCAATCGCCATAGTGACTGGTACCAACTGCGTTACAACCCAAATCCACCCTACAATATACTCAGCACCCGTGATATTAGCTTTGCAACGATGCAGCGGGTTAATCGATTTGCACGATTTTGGGATATGATTGGCAACTCGGGTCGATTTAAAGAAACCCTACCCCTTATCTTAGGTGATACCCCTTTCCATCGATTCCTGACTCTTAGCGACCACTTATATGAAAAAGCCGGCAGCACTTGGAAAATATCACTGAAACGCATATTTGAATTGCTCTATCAGGTTTTGGTAGAAGGTTTAGCTGAGGACGCTAATTTGATCAAGCAGTCTCTGTTACTTGATTATCAGCGTGCTGGACAAAAATCGGCACTCGACTTAGGTGGACCATTGTTAGAAATCATACCTAAAAAAGGTAAGGCAAATAAACGTCAACAACAGCATTTATAGAGAGTAATGATACTAAACAGGAATTCTACATTACCGCCTAAACAAACGAGTGCAAGCGCTTGGGTTGGAAGTGATTTGGCTAAACGCCAGAATGAATGGTTAGAGTATTTATCTCCCGCCGATATCACTGAATTAGAGTGCGCAGCTGAGCCGTTGATCACCGACTCATTCAACATCGGCGCAATGACACAAGCGCAATTTGTACTGCCGAAATTTAGCTATAAGTTAGCCGCATTGCGCAACGAACTGATTTCGGGCCGTGGTTTTTCGGTGCTGCGAGGGTTACCCATTGGCAGTTATAGTGAACGCGAAGCAGCCACTGTTTTCTATGGAATAGGCATTCACCTAGGTTTGGCGCGATCACAAAACGCAGCGGGACATGTATTAGGCCATGTGCGCAATTTGGGCGGTTCGAGCAATAACCCTAACGTGCGTATTTATCAAACTACCGAGCGTCAAACTTTCCATACTGATTCAGCCGATGTAGTCGGGCTGATTTGTCTACACCCAGGGAAAACCGGTGGACTGTCGCAGTTGGTTAGTGCTCAAACTATCTATAATGAAATATTCGACAACCGTCCCGATTTACTCATACCATTACTCGAGCCCATAGCCACTGACCGTCGTGGTGAGGTTCCTTACGGCATGCTGCCTTATTTACTGATTCCAGTTTTTAGCTGGTTTGAGAACTGCCTGACGCCATTTTATCAACGTCAATACATCGACTCCGCTCAAAGATTTGACGAGGCACCTCGTCTCACTGAAGAGCATTCAGAAGCTTTGGATTATTTTGACAATCTAGCAAACCAACCAGACTTGCATCTGCCCATGCAGCTCGAAAAAGGTGACATGCAATTTGTTTACAACCATGCGCTATTGCACGACAGAACAGCATTTGAAGACTGGCCTGAATTCGAACGCAAACGACATTTACTTCGTCTATGGCTTTCCATTCCAGGCGATCGGCCTTTACCAGCGGAATTCGCCACTCGATTTGGGTCTGTCGAAATAGGAAACCGAGGAGGAATAGTGGTGCCTGGTAGTCAGTTTTGTGTACCTTGGACAAGTGACTTAGCTAACATCTAACTGAGCCTTAAGTAAAAGGTATAGCCAATTTAGTTAATAAAAAACCTTCCATTCCGACTAGGCACTTCAGTGCAATGGCAGAGTAAAATCTTCAGCTTGATTATTTGAGAATCTCTGCGTTTTGTTCAGGTAGATAAGCTTACCGAGTTTGACATCGTTCCAACGCCCGAAACTGATATAGATAAAACATCTTTGTCTTGCAAATACCGCTTTGGTGTTCTGCTGCCGCCCGTTCCGTCTGGTGATCCTGTCGCGATGACATCACCCGGGTAAAGGGTAAAAAGAGAAGAGGCGTAGGCGATTTGCTGAGCCACATTAAAAATCATTTCTCGGCCAAATGCGGATTGTACGATCTTGCCATTCAAGGTAACTGTTAAAGCCATTTCTTCGACAGCTGGAAGTGCTTCTGTAGTTGTGATCCATGGCCCCCAGGAACCAGAGTTGGCAAAGTTTTTGCCTGCATAGATTGAGTGTTTTTGCCATTCGCGCACAGAGCCATCGTTAAAAATTGAGTATCCTAAGACGTGATTTAACGCATCTTCTACCGAAAGATGTCGTGCAGATTTACTAATGACAACAGCGATTTCGCCCTCATAGTCAAAGCTGTAAGCGGGCTCACCTTTTGGGATTTCAAGTGATGCGCGATGTCCCAAAAGCGTATCGCGTTCCTTGCCAAACAGAATAATATTGTCTGGGTTCGGAGGTGCAACGCCGTCAATCGGGTATGGCTTAATATAATTCAAACCGACACAGATTATTTTTCGAGGGTTTGGAATAGGCGGTAAAAATGTAATGTCGTCAAGCAAGATCGCAGTCGTCAGATTAGTGGAATCACTCAACATAAAGAGAGCGTCGTCGTCTAATAAGTCACGGAGGGTTTTATATTTGATGAGTAGAGCTGTACAGACGGGCAAAACACTATCGTGGTCAAAGACGCCATAGAGGGACTGCCCCTGAAAGATAAATGATCCAATATTCATAAAATGGTGCCTTTAAACGCCGTTTCGCGCTGACGCAAAATGGCAGTCAGTGTGTCGTTGTAAGGTGTGGGGATGTAAAGTTCTCTTCCCATGGCAGGGACGATTCCGTTGATTGCATCCAGCTCAGATGGGCGATTTGCTTGGTGATCTAAAAGCATTGAAGGGCGTGCATTTGGCATGTTAGCACCAAATGCGGATACATAAGCTGTAGGGTCGTCGAAAGACAACGGAACATCTTTAGCCTTTGCAATGGTATAAGCTTCTGACATTGCACCGAGCGCGATTGCCCAATGATCAGCATGTGCCATCAGTTCACCAACGGTTGAATTAAAAACAGTACAAGGAGCACTGAAAGTGACATTACAGAGGAATTTTTCCCAGATCAGTTGGGTGATGTTCTCAAATGCTTTTGCATTAAATCCGGCCTGCTGCCAAATCTGTTCAACCGCTAACAGACGGTCAGTGAGACCGCCTTTGATTTCACCGATGCGGATTAGATTCATACTATTGTGATGAGCATGACCTGGACCCTTCATCGAAGCCCCAAAACCGTCAGCTACGCCCAGAAGGACATTACTAGATGAGATGTGTTTGGCGATCCGTTCGCCTGCACCCAGTCCATTTTGAATGGTCAGAATAAGGGCATCAGGCCCAATAATCGGCGCTGCGGCTTGTGAGGCAGGCTCTACGCCTGAAGCCTTGGTTGCAATCAAACACAAGTCACAATTGCCTACATCTGCAATGTTTGTGGTGGCGCGAACAGAGGTTACGGTTCTATCTCCACTAGCCCCTTCGACGCGCAGGCCGCGATTGTTTATGGCCTCGACATGATCTGCCCAAGTATCGACAGCCCAAACTTCATGTCCTGCATCTGCAAGCAGGGCTGCATAGATGGACCCCATAGCACCAACCCCAATTACTACGATCTTCATATGGTTTGCACCTGTATTGCCAGTAGGTGGTTGTCAAAACTTGGCATCAGGTATTGATTAAAGGCTGTAGCGATATGTGGAAAAAAATAATTCATCAATGTGTCTGTCGGTGTTATTTTTGTTGACGTGTCTATTGCTAGTGCCACGGTTATAGGATTTGCAAAATGCGTCTGTCGAAAGCGAACTGTTAATAGCTTTAACAGGCCTGTCAGGAATAAAAACTAACCAAAATAAACAAAAAGCGAAGTATAAAATGCCTAACCACCAATATCAATCGTCAAGACAGAAGGCTCTATGATTGTTATAAATAAAACTGACCTGATCAACAATAGAAGGGTAATACATGTTTTAATTTTAAACTATCTAGATTGAACCGTTTTTTTAGGGGTAACTATATTTAGTGGAGATAATTATTTGAAGGCGAAGTAAATTTATTTCACGTTCTGTCTTAACTTAATTAATTTTGGCGGTGAGGATGGACAACGAAATGATTAACATTGATCAGTAGTCAAGTTCACATTCAACCTTTTACCATGTTTGAAGCCTTTCCAGTAGGCGGTTTTAACAACAGCCTGAAATTGTTCCGGTACGGTTTTAACAAAGGCATTATAGTCTCGGTTAAATACTTTTTCATCGGAACAAAATTGACGCTTATAAGCCAGCTGCCCCGTCAGTTCAGCAATACGAATGTGGCTTAGTTTTGGGTCTTCAGCTGGCTTTTCTGCTTTAATCACAGCCTTTTTACTCGCCTTAAGTTTATCCTCTTCAATCACGTTGGTTTTATCTACCGCTTCGACATGTTTTCTGGATTGGGTCAGGCGCATGCATTCGTCCTCTGACTGAAGCGAAGTTGTGCTTTTGCTCTTATCGAAGCCTTCCTGAAAGGCGCTTCGCATAGCATCTTGCGCTTTGGATGGCATACGTTGTACGCGTTGGGTAAATTCGGCGAGAACTTCAGCTTCGCCACATTGCAAGCGAGAGTAGCTCAAGGTACCCAGTGTTCTTGATAAATTAACAATTGTTTTATTGGTGGTTTGTTTTGTAGTCGCAATCGTCTCAGGCGAATCACCTGTAGTGTTGGCGGCTTGATTAATATCGGCCAGTGCCTTATCAATAATAACCATGATTGAGTTCAATCCCTGATCGAGCAGTTCGGCACGACTGCTAAAAGATGATATCAGGCTGCAAAAAGTGCAAAGTATAATCAATAAAATTTTATTGCTTGTCATCAAATTTCCGTTTCTATGCTGTGTTAAGATTAAATCATGCTTAAATGATTACATCCAGCTTCACTGAAACTGTTTATGGTAATTTTGCGCTAGGTCCAGTTTTCGAGGATAATGTTATAACTTTTTTAGTGACATTGCTTCTTTGAAACTCCCTCGTGCTTCCCAACGGTTCGATTATACTCATCTATCAGCCAGAAAACTCGATCCTGTAGTTATCTCGTGGTTAAATGATCAAGGTTCGTTAACCAAACGATTAATGGACTATTGCCCGGGACAATTTTCTGTTCGGGTGCTCAGTCAGCAATGGATAAGGCCACAGACTGAAGAAGCAAAATTGTTAGCCGTGCCTCGTCACCAAAAGGCTTTATTAAGGCAGGTTCAGTTGTTATGTGATGACACCGTTTGTGTTTATGCGCGGTCAATTATTCCACTTGCCACACTAAACGGCAAGCATCAGCGCTTAAAGCGACTCGACAACAAACCTTTAGGTGGATATTTGTTTGCTCAGCCCAATTTAGTTCGAAGTAATCAGCATATTGCACGTATTATTAGAAAAGACCCACTATTCAACATCGCTATGCCAAATGCAAAGCAGAGCTGTGATCAATTATGGGGAAGACGCTCGTTGTTTTCGATGGGTAAAAAATCATTATTGGTTAGTGAGTTTTTTTTGCCTGCTTTGTTTGAAAAAATTTGACCCAGAAACTTAGTCCCAGAATAGTTTGAATCAATATAAATTGAGAATACATGAACACACCACATAAAATTGGATTTGTTAGCCTCGGTTGCCCAAAAGCGACGGTTGATTCAGAGCAGATCATCACTCAGCTTAAAGCTGAAGGTTATGAAATTGTCCCAAGCTACGATGAAGCCGATATGGTCATCGTTAACACCTGTGGTTTTATTGACTCGGCAGTAGAAGAGTCACTTGATACTATCGGGGAAGCTCTGCATGAAAACGGCAAGGTTATTGTCACTGGTTGTCTTGGTGCTCGATCAGAAATGATTAAAGAAAAATTCCCCTCTCTCCTTGCAGTTACTGGTCCTCATGCAAAAGATGAAGTAATGCAGGCAGTGCATACCCATTTTCCAGCAAAGCATGACCCATTTTTTGATTTAGTACCCAAGCAAGGCGTTAAATTAACACCACGGCATTATGCGTATTTGAAGATTTCAGAAGGCTGCAATCACCGCTGTAGCTTTTGTATTATTCCGTCATTCCGGGGTGATCTTGTCAGCCGTCCCATTGACAAGGTAATGCAGGAAGCTGCCCATTTGGTCAATGCTGGCGTAAAAGAAATATTGGTTATCTCACAGGACACCAGCGCCTATGGTGTCGATGTTAAATATGCGACGCAGTTCTGGGAAGGGCAGCCGCTTAAAACGAAGTTTCTTGACCTTGCAAAAGCGCTGGGTCAATTAGGAGTTTGGGTGCGAATGCACTACGTTTACCCTTATCCTCATGTTGATGATGTCATACCACTAATGGCACAAGGATTAATACTGCCGTACCTTGACATTCCGTTCCAGCATGCCAGCCCGAAAATATTAAAGTTAATGAAGCGTCCCGGCAATCGTGAACGTGTACTCGAAAGAATTCATGCCTGGCGCGAAGTTTGCCCTGAGCTTGTCATCCGTAGTACCTTTATCGTTGGCTTCCCTGGTGAAACTGATGACGACTTTCAGCAACTATTAGATTTCATATCAGAGGCACAACTCGATCGAGTGGGCTGCTTTATGTACAGTCCCGTTGAAGGTGCTGCTGCAAATGAACTGCCTGATCAAGTACCAGAAGGAATCAAACAAGAACGCTACGATATTTTCATGCAGGCACAACAGGTCATCAGTACTGAAAAGTTGCAACAGCGCATAGGGCAAAACATCAAGGTGCTAGTCGAAGAAAAAACTGACGAGGGTTATGTTGGTCGATCCTATGCCGATGCCCCAGGGATAGATGGGTTAGTTTATATTGAGACGGATCAGGTATTGGCTTTGGGTGATTTTCATCAAGCAGAGGTTGTCGATACGGACGAGTACGATTGTTATGCGATACTATCTTCTGAGTGAGATAAATATCCTAGTAGATGAGAAAGCTTGGTTTTAATCACGCGCTGAAGTTTAAGCTATCTGGATTAATTCTTATTCGTGTTAATAACAAACTAGCCAACTTCGGTATAACCCTGTTTATAACCAACCCAATTTTTCAGCAGCATTTCAGACGCTTTCACGTTGTCAGTGTTCAACATTAACTGCGCCAATTCATCGACGGTGTCGAACCAACGTTGATCCTGTAATAAGTCTGCGATTTTAAAGCTTGCTTCGCCTGTTTGACGCGTGCCAAGAACTTCTCCTGCGCCACGAAGTTCAAGGTCTTTTTCAGCAATCACAAATCCATCTTGATAGCGTCGAATAATTTCGAGGCGATTGAGTACCTGCGCCGATAAATCCTGTTTGACTAGCAAGATACAAAAGCTTTCGCGCCCGCCACGCCCGACTCTACCTCTAAGCTGGTGAATTTGTGAAAGGCCAAGGCGTTCGGGGTTTTCAATTATCATGATGCTGGCATTTGGGACATCGACACCGACTTCGATGACTGTTGTTGCGACTAGTATCTTCGTTCCACCATTTTTAAAAGCGCTAATGATCGATTCTTTTTCAGCGGATTTCATCCGGCCATGAACGAGTGCGATTGGCAATTCTGGCAGATGCGCCTGTAAGCTCAAAAAGGTAGTTTCGGCGGCTTCACATTGCATTACTTCAGATTCGTCAATCAGGGTGCAAACCCAATAAACTTGACCACCTTCAAGACAGGATGCCGCGACTCGTTGGATAAGGCTTTGGCGCTTGGTTTCTGGAATGATTGACGTTGTAACAGGTTTTCGACCGGGGGGTAATTCATCGATTTGTGAGTAATCAAGGTCAGCATAAATCGACATAGCTAATGTGCGTGGAATTGGTGTAGCAGTCATAATTAGCTGGTGGGGCATTTGCTGGTTGGTCGTTTTCTTTTGTAGCGCAAGTCGTTGATCAACGCCAAAACGATGTTGTTCATCGATAACGATAAAGCCAAGGTTATTAAAAACCACCGAGTCTTGAAATAGGGCATGTGTACCGACGACCATATGGGTATCTCTAGAGCCAATCAGTGCCAATTTTTGACTTCGCTTCTTACCCTTATCAGCGCCCATTAAACAAACGATATTAAGGCCTAACGGTGTAAACCAGGCCAGTAAGTTTTGATAATGCTGCTCGACCAGTATTTCGGTTGGGGCCATCATTGCGGCTTGGAAACCGGACTCAATCACTGGCAAACAAGCCAATGCAGCAACGACAGTTTTCCCAGACCCAACATCGCCCTGCAACAAACGCATCATTGGCTGTGACCGACTAAAGTCTTGCATCAGTTCCGCCATCACTCGCTGTTGAGCCATTGTCAGTTCGAACGGTAGATTTTCAATAAATTTTTCATGCAGCGTCCCATTGGTTTTAATCGATGGGTTATTCATCTTTTGGACTGATATTCTTTTTTCGAGCAATGCGAGCCGATGCGCGGTTAGTTCTTCTACAATAAATCGATATTGGGCTGGATGTCGGCGATTGGCAATTAATTCGGTATCAGTTTGCTGCTGGGGACTATGCAGACTGAGCATGGCCGATTTGAAATCAGGAAAATTATTTTGTGAGAGCCAAGCCTCGGGCAGAGTCTCTGGCATATCATTTTTATCTAGTTGAACGATAACCTGATGAATAATTTTAGTGATTGATAGTTGGTGGAGACCCTCGGTAGTTGGATACACTGGTGTCAAATTTTGTTCTAGGGGCAGCGGATTTTGAGGGTCTAAAACTTGAAATTCAGGGTGGATCATTTCGAATTCACCTTGAGCGATACGAACATCTCCAAATAAACGAAGCTTGTTGCCTTTTTGTAACTGTTGCTGTTGCCCACTACTGAAAAAAAACAAGCGTATAGTAAGTAAACCACTAGAGTCTTCTAACTTGGCAACTAGCATCCGTCGTGAGGGTCCCTGCCGTCGAAAGTTAACCGCCACTTGCAAAACTTCGGCTTCAATTAATTGTTTACGTCCTGGTTGCAACCCGCCAATGGGAGTAACTCTAGTACGGTCTTCATAGCGCAAAGGCAGGTGGAACAGCAGGTCGCGTTGGGTCTCTAGGCCGAGCTTTTTTAGCTTCTCGCTGACCTTTGGCCCAACACCTTTAAGAAAGCGCACACCCTGAACTGACCAGTGTTCCATTTCACTGCCTATGTATTACTTATAAGAAAATTGAATAAAACGTGTAGGAAAAATCCTTATAAGAAGATTGTTCATCAAGCCTGTCAGTTTAATCAAGCGCGAGAATCGCGTCCATCTCAACTTCTGAGCCCTTAGGTAATGCAGACACTTCGATTGCGGCTCGGGCTGGATAGGGCTCTGAAAAATATTTTGCCATGGTTTCGTTTACGATGGGAAAATTTGACAGGTCAGTAAGAAAAATATTGAGTTTTACAACGTCTTTCAAACTACCACCTGCAGCTTCTGATACAGCTGTAAGATTATCAAATACGCGAGTAATCTGAGCTTCGATACCACCACTGACGATTTCCATCGTGGTTGGATCCAGTGGAATTTGTCCCGAAATATAAACAGTGCTGTCAACTTTAACTGCTTGTGAATAGGTGCCAATTGCAGCGGGAGCTTTGTCAGTTTGAATAATAGTTTTTACCATGAGATTGCCTCTAATTGATTGAACTGTAAAATATAGAATGGAACACAACTAAATTGAACGGTGCATTATGCTGTAAAAAGTTTGTGCCGCAAAAATTTTTTAATACTGTTTACGCAGGTCAATCTAATCTTTTGAAATTATGAGTTTTTACTGAACTTTTACTTACGAGCAATGCGAATCACGACTGGCAGCAGGCGTAATTTTTTCATGATCCGGGCCAAATGTATTCTATCGGTAACGACGACAACAAATTCAATGGTCGAAATTCTGCCATCCTTTTCAGTTAAATTAACTTGCTCGATATTAGATGATGCATTCGCAATGGTCGTTGCAAGTTTGGCTAAGACACCACGCTGATTGGCGACATCGATGCGCAAGAAAGCGAGGTATTCGCCTTCGACATGTTCTGACCATTGCACTGACAGGTGCCGATTGTCAGTACTGGTTTCAGCCATGTTGCGACAGCGTTGTTGATGCACAACAATACCCTTGCCAGTTGACATATGACCTATGATGGCATCACCAGGTACGGGTCTGCAGCATTTGGCAAATGATACCACCATGCCTTCAGTGCCTTTAATAGCAAGGGGGTTTCCGGATTCATCAAATGCGGTTGTATCATCGTCCTCAATGTCATACATAGCTTTTGCAACCAAACTGGAATTACGATTGCCAAGGCCAATTTGAGCCATCAACTCATCTTGATCCGTTATACGATACTGACTTAAAACACGATCTATTCTTTCTTGGGTAATGGGCTCGTCACGCCCGACTATGTGATTGATTGATTGTTGCAACAGACGCTGACCTAACAATACCGCCTCGGCTGTTTGCAATGACTTAAGGAAGTGTCGGATATTAGTACGTGCTTTTGCAGTGATCACAAAGTCGAGCCAACTTGGATGAGGACGACTGGCATCTGAACTGATAATTTCTATTGCTTGGCCATTATAAAGTTTACTGCTCAAGGGCAACATACGGTTGTCGATGCGTGCTGCAACGCAGGTATTACCGACATCGGTGTGCACGGCATAAGCAAAGTCGACTACGGTAGAATCTCGAGGTAATTTTTTGATGTCGCCTTTGGGCGTAAAAACATAAATCTCATCGGGGAACAAGTCGACCTTCACGCTCTCAAGAAACTCCTGAGAGCTACCCGATTTTTGTTGCATTTCGAGTAGGCTCTTCAACCATTCTAGAGCACGATTCTGGGCTGTAGTAGCACTATATTCGCCTTCTTTATAGATCCAGTGGGCGGCAATTCCAGACTCGGCAAAGTGGTCCATTTCTGTTGTGCGTATCTGAACTTCAATGGGGACACCGTGAGGACCAAATAAACTGCTGTGTAATGATTGATAACCGTTTGTTTTTGGGATCGCAAGATAATCTTTAAAACGGCCTGGCAATGGCTTATAAAGGTTATGCACAACACCGAGCACACGATAGCAGTCATCCTCAGAATCCGTCATGATGCGTACACCGAACACGTCAGTTAACTCTTTAAAGCTGAGCTTTTTTTCTTTCATTTTACGATAAATACTGTGGATATTTTTTTGCCGATATTTAACTGAAGCAGTAATATTAGCTTCTTTTAATCGATCTTTTATCGCATTTTCGATGGTATTGAATATTTCTTTACGATGTCCTACGACTTGTTTACAGACGCTTTCGAGTGCACGAAAGCGCATTGGGTAAGCACTTCGAATTGATAAATCGAGAAGTTCATGGCGCACCTTAAAGATACCCAAGCGGTTGGCGATCGGGGCATAGATATCCATCGTCTCTTTGGCAATACGACGACGCTTATCGGGTGGCATGGCATCGAGCGTGCGCATGTTGTGCAAGCGATCGGCTAGCTTGATAATAATGACTCGAATGTCTTTTACCATTGCCAGCATCATCTTGCGGAAGTTTTCTGCGTGGGCTTCGGCTCTACTTTGGAAATCAAGGCTGGCTAGTTTGCTAACCCCGTCTACTAATTCGGCTACTTCACTTCCAAACATATCAGCTAATTGCTTTTTTTCGGTAGCCGTATCTTCAATTACGTCATGTAAAATTGCGGCGACAATACTACTCATGTCCATGCGCATTTGACTCAGGATTAATGCTACTTCAACCGGATGACTGATGTAGGGCTCACCTGACACTCGGCTCTGTCCTTCGTGTGCCTTGGCACCTAACAGGAAAGCACGATAAACCTCTTCGACTTGGTGTGGCTCAAGATAAGTAGAAAGTTCTGCACAAAGCTCGTTAATTTTGGTGCTATCAGCACTTAGCGGCCGATCATCGGTGACTATTTCGAACAGGTTAGCTTTTTCGACCCGAGGCATGTTTCTAGTACTTTTCCTATTGTAAGCAAACATTTTTTAGCAAGTAGTTATACCATATATGCTCATAAGTGGTTAGGTTTTGTACAATCATTTGAGTTGAATTTTAGTCATCAAAGAAGTGCTGGTTCATAGAGCGCAGCGCATATTAATTCTGCAGGTAACTAAAAAACACGTCAATCAAGCTAATCTGTATTTGTCACATACTTAAGCACTTCAACCACCTGCTCTGGCGTTTGCGCCCAGGCCATTGCAGCACCATCTACTTCTTTTAAAGGATGGATGATATCCTCGTCATGTAAGGTAATATAGGGCGTACCTAACGCCGCGCAAAAGCCTGCATCAAAAGCAGCATTCCATTGTTTGTATTTATCGCCAAACCGAACCACTGCCACGTCACATTGCTCGAGTAGTGTCTTAGTTCGGATTGCATTAACTTTTGACGACTTATGATCACGCCAAAAGCTATTGGTCTCTGTGCCAAGAACATCCCCCGCTGCATCACTTGCTTCGTGATTAGTTACCGCTGAGGTGAAAATAATGGGTAGAGCGAGTGCTTGAGCACCTTGTTTAATTTTTTCACGCCAGTCAGTGTGTATTTCGCCCGATAGATAAACAATGTATTCCATAGATATAACCTCTTGATTTAATTTATAAAAATGCTGTTTAATTTAAGTTTTGTCATTAAACATATCACCAGAGCCTTTTGTGGTTCTGATTTCAATGGCATGAGTATACGTTGTTCGATTTCATACCAATACAGGTGCGTTTACTTCAATGCCTAAAATTGTGACTGTTTCCTTGTTATGCTTTGGCTGTTAGTATTTTTCTTAGCTTGAATAATTGAGGTGATATATCGAAAAACTAGGGGGAGTTTAAATCGTCAAAGATAGTTACTTTTAAGGATGAACAATAAATAAAGGGTCTTTTGGAAAAATCTCACAATTAAAACTCTAGGAAGCTGCCATTGCCACTGCGTGATATTATCCTAATCTTTTAAACCTTTTGGGCAAGACAATGGCTATAGGTAAATTTTTCAAATTTTTGTTAGGTGGCGAATCAAAGCCAGCTGAACCCAAAGAATTACAATGTGATGCAGTTGACTACAATGGCTTTAAGATCGAACCCGCTCCTATCGTTGAAGATGGAAAGTTTCGAACAGCGGGTTACATTAGTGGTGAACTCGACGGTGAGACTAAACGCATTCAATTTATCCGAGCTGATCAAAGTGGTGATAAACAGTTCGCTATCGATCACTCTCTATCTAAAGCAAAACAAATTGTCGATGAGCAGGGTCAAAAATTATTAAACCGAGAGCAACTTTAAAGCTTGTCTCTATTTATTGTGATTGTATTCGATGTCTTGCACGTTATTAATATAGCGTTAACTTCACTCAGCTTCCCGAATACGTTCGAGCCTATTTTGTTCTTCGATGAAAGCCTGTTTGATTTCTTCTAGTACTGTATCGACATCTGCTGAATCTGTGCTTTCTTCAAATTGACCAGTGAGTTCGGTGTTGGGGTGTAAGTCACCGGCTTCAAATAAGGCCCACATTTCTGGAGCATAGTGACTGTTACTTAGTTCGGGTGCGAATTGAGCATAGTAATTAGTAATGTTTTCGACATCGCGCCGGTGCATGCTTTCGGCATTATTATTTGCAGCGGCATCAACGACTTGCGGTAAGTCGATAATGACAGGACCATTATCATCAATAAGCACATTAAACTCCGACAGGTCACCATGCACTAAACCGGCACAGAGCATACGCATAACGTCATGCATGAGAGTTTTATGATCAACTAGCGCTTGTTCCCTCGTCATGGTGACGTCGTTTAGGCGAGGCGCCACTTCTTCACCGCCATAGGTGATTAGCTCCATTAACAATACGCCATCGAAACAACCGTAGGGTTTTGGAACACGAACGCCGATAGCGGCTAGTTTAAAAAGTGCCGATACCTCGGCAGATTGCCAAACTTCTTCTTGCTGCTCTCGACCAAATTTGGAGCCTTTTTCCATTGCGCGTGCCCGACGGCTGTTGCGCACTTTTCGTCCTTCTTGGTATGTTACAGCCTGTTTGAACGCACGTTTCTCTGCTTCCTTGTAAATTTTAGCGCAACGGATCTCTGACCCACAGCGTACGATGAAGACATCGGCCTCTTTGCCGCTCATTAAAGGCCGGATCACTTCGTCGACTAAGCCATTTTCGACCAGTGGGCGCATTCGTTTTGGGATTTTCATAGCGGCCTTATACATGAGTTAAACCGCGGATGGAAGCGGTAAGCGATCATCAGTCATTTGTCATTAGATTGTTTTGGATATCCCCGTTAAACTGCGTCGATCGAACCAATAGCAAGCACTGCTAACTGAGGCAATTCTGTGAAAACGCATATTATAAACTCTTTGAATCAAAGCCAAGACATGCTGACAGCGTTTCTTTCAAATGCTGATAATATTACTAATATCGAAAATGGTGCGTGCCTTTTGATCGACACACTTAAGCGTCATGGTTCTATTTTTAGCTGCGGTAATGGTGGTTCGATGAGTGATGCAATGCACTTTGCCGAAGAGTTATCCGGTAGATACCGCAAAAGCAGGGGTGGCTTATCAGCAACGGCAATCAGTGACCCTGGGCATATTACCTGTGTTGCTAACGATTTCGGCTATGAGCACATTTTTTCACGATATCTCGAAGCTAATGCTAATGTTGGAGATTGTTTACTTGCCATCAGTACCAGTGGTACGAGTAAAAATGTCATCAAGGCCATTGAGTATGCTAAACAGAATGACATTCAGGTCATCAGTCTCACCGGCCCTGCGAATACGGTTGCCGGTCAACTGGCCGACTGCGATATTCATGCAGGACCCAGTGAATTTGCTGATCGTGTGCAAGAAATTCATATCAAAGTAATACATACTCTCATTGAGTTAGTTGAACGCGAATTCTTTCCTGAAAATTATCGTTAACAGGCGTAAATAATCAAAAGTTGAGCATTCACCACGAATTATTCTGATTTGGTTTATTAATGGGGCATTAAAGATGGGGAAATCTTTCAGTCGTCCATTTTTGAGCGAACACTATCAATTTTATCTTGTATGGTTTGAATACGATCCGTTCGAGTACCAATCTTCATAGTGCTACTGATCCGCGGTGCGCCCATATCATGCAGTTTTTCGTGACATTGTTTTACTGCAGCCATAACATCGTCCCATTCTCCTTCGACATTAGTGCCATAAGAATGCATTTGATGACTGAGTCCCGCAGCCTTAAATATCTTTTCACATTCTACGACGTAATGAGAAACCGAAACGCCAACGCCTAAAGGAATGACGCAAATATCGATGAGTACATTCATGTTTTTTCCATGCTGTATTGAGAGACTTGCAGTATATAGGGTAATGAATGGCATGAATAATTTAAACTACCAAGCATCCTGACAACGAGTTGCAATCAAATCAATCACAATCTTTGCCTATTCAAAAGCTTGTTTTGATGTAATATTTGGTATCCGTCCGGATTACCGACGCACTATAAATATGAGGAGTTTAAATGTCTTATTCAATGGAAAATCTTGCCGAAGTTAATTTACTAATACGCTATAAGTCATCTGCTAGCCTGGAGGGTATTAAAATCCACAAAACGGCAGACCCTGCCGTCATTGCAGCCGCTCAGCGTTTATTTGATGCAGGCTTTATTACACAAATTGATGGCGGTTACTTAACGCCATTAGGCGCAGAAGCCGAGGAACATGCTCAATCATTATTGATGATGCTGAATACCTAAATTCAACTAGGCTTAATTAGAGACTCTAGGTTCTAAAATGAAAGTTATTTTTTCTCACGGCAAGGAAAGTGGTCCCTGGGGATTTAAAATAAAGCGTTTAGCGTCCATCGCAGAGCTAATGGGTTGCGTTGTTGAAAGCGTCGATTATACCGACCTGATGGATCCAGACTCCCGAGTCGATCGATTGTTAACCATTTTAGAATATCAAACTGAGCCTGTCATACTTGTCGGTTCTAGTATGGGTGGTTATGTTTCTCTCGTTGCATCCGAATCTGTTGAGACAAAGGCCTTATTTTTGATGGCGCCTGCGCTTTACATTCCTAGTTTTAAACAACAGCAACATAATTCATTGTCGCCATGGATAGAAATTGTTCATGGCTGGTCAGATAGCATCATTCCCATTGAAAATTCAATCAAATTTTCCCAGCAAGCCAATAGTACGTTACATCTCATCGCTGGTGATCATGCATTAAAGGAGGTAGTTGAAACAGTTGAAAGTCTATTTAGACAGTTTATCTCACAACGGTTGGTTAACGAATAGTTTGATGACTGGGGTGGTTAGATTGAACAGGGAAAATTTTAACAACAATGGATTAAGGTAGATCGAGATGAAATTTTATAATGCTTGGTACTGCCCTTTTGGACAACGCGCTTGGATGACGTTAGTACATAAGGACATCGATTTTGACTATATCGAGATCGATCCTTACGACGAGACTGAATCTTGGTTGGCGATATCACGCGGTGCTGCAATGGTGCCGGTTTTGATTCAGCCTAATGCTGATGGCACTGACACGACGATAGTCGAATCAATTCGGGTGATTGAATACCTCGAAGACTTACAACCTAAAACATCAATATTTGCGAGCCAGCCAAACCAAAAGGCCGAACAAAAATACTGGATGGACTACATTGGTAATAAGATTGTGCCCTACTTTTATAAATTCCTAAAAGCGGTTGAGCCAGATCAAAAGCAAGCCTACTTGAGAGATCAACTGCTTGTAGGGATATTGAAAATTACTGAGGCGATGGATCACAAAGGACCTTTCTTTGATGGTACGGAATTGTCAGCTGTCGATATTGCATTTTTCCCCTTTGCATTTCGAATAGACCAGTTACTGGGCCAGTACCGAAGCTTTAAAGTGCCAGCCAATAATGCCGTATGGCAACGCTACCACGACTGGTACAAAGCGGTTCTGGAGCACCGTACATTTAAGGTAACGGCTACCGATCACGAAGACTATGCCAATCGACTGTTAGAGCATTATTTGCCCTATAGTTTGGCCGACGTGAAGAAAGATTTATGAGTGCTGGTGGATATCTGGCAGCAACAATTTGCTGGTCTTTAGTTTCCTAGAGAATCAAAAGGTATTATTAACGTAACGCTCTGGCTCTAAAAGTACGGCCTTTAATTTTACCTTCCGTCAAAATACTCAATGCTTGTTTCGCTACCTGACGTTCGACTGCAACATAGGCAATTTTATCGAAGATATCTATCTTACCAATGCGCTTACCGGGCAAATCGGTGTTGGCCGTGAGTGCGCCCAAAATATCACCAGCACGTATTTTATCTTTGCGGCCTGCGTTGATAAACAGAGTAGTCATGGGCGGGCTGAGCTTGAAATTCTCTCTTGTGCTGAGAGACGATAGGTTTTCGATATTCGCCGGGCTGTCTTGATATTTGGCAATGGCATCCACTCGGAATTGCTCACCGGCATAAAATAAACTCACCGCCAATCCATCTTTACCGGCCCTACCTGTTCGGCCTATGCGGTGAACGTGTATTTCTGGATCGGGCGTCAACTCATAATTCACCACGGCTGCCAGCTCTTTAATATCCAGTCCGCGCGCGGCCACATCAGTTGCGATTAAGACAGAGCTACTCCTGTTGGCAAACTGTACCAACACTTGATCACGATCAAATTGCTCTAAATCGCCATGCAGGGTACAGGCATGAAAACCGTGTTTCCAAAGTTCATCACATAAGTCATTACAAGTTTGCTTCTGATTACAGAATACTAGGGTCGACTCAGGGCTGTGATGTTCTAACAATGCAACTAAGGCGGCTGTTTTTTCACCGCGTTGAACTTCGTAAAAAGCCTGTTTAATTTGTTGATTATGATGCGAAATTTCGACTCTAACCTCAACAGGGTTTCTTTGCACCATACCACTAATATGTTTAATTTCTTCGGGGTAGGTAGCTGAAAAAAGCAAGGTTTGTCGCTTACGAGGCATCTTGTCGGTGATCAACATGATGTCTTCTAAGAAGCCCATATCGAGCATGCGATCAGCTTCATCTAATACCAGGGTGTTGAGGTTGTCGAGATTCAAAGTGCCCTTGAGTAAATGCTTTAAAATTCGCCCCGGTGTGCCAACCACAATATGCGGATCACGTTCTAGCGATGAGACTTGCGCACCCATTGGCTTGCCACCACACAAAGTGAGTATCTTAGTATTTGGAACAGCGCGAGCAATTCGTCGAATTTCGTTGCTTACCTGATCAGCCAACTCACGGGTCGGACAAAGCACCAATGACTGGGTATGGTAATCGCGAGCTTCAAGCTTATTCAGTAACCCAATACCAAATGCGGCGGTTTTTCCACTGCCAGTTTTGGCCTGAGCCAGCAGGTCGTCACCGTTTAATAAAACAGGTAATCCCTGCGCCTGAATTGGCGTCATTTCTTTGTAGCCCAATAACTCAATATTGGCGAGTAATTCTGGTTTGATCGGGAGAGATGAGAATAGGCTGGTCACAGTTTTATCGTCTGGAGGGGTAAATGGCGCATGATAACAGATAACATGCGTTGTTAAATGGATCTGTTAGTTTACAACAACAAATGCCTGCTTTTAGATCAGGCAATGTCCGCCTACTTTTTGATCTTCACGAAGTAAGTTTCTGGCCGCGGTGGAAACTTTGCCAGGCTTGCCATCACCAATCAGTTTTCCGGCTACTTCTGATATTGGCAATGCATTCAGACTGGTTCCGATCATGAAGGCCTCTTTAGCATCCATTAACTGGGCCACTTTTTGCTTCGACTCCTTCATTTCTCTAATGAGTCCAAGATTCACTAATTCGCCTGACAATTCCTGTAAGCGTAGAAGCGTTGTACCTCGGAGCGTGTGATCAAAACTTGAGAAAATCAAATCGTTTTCTGGGGTCAAAAAAACCATGTTCTCAGTCGCGCCTTCGCCTAAATAGCCGTCATCTGTGACATTAATCACAAAGTCATAGCCAGCATCAATAGCCTCTTTAGTCATCAAAACATTGGAAATGTAATTACATGTTTTAACTTTTGCCATCCCACCACTTTTAACTGCGACTTTACTAAACCCAACCTTGACGCCCTGCTCATAAAGGCTTTCATTGGGGTGGTGGAGGCTGGATACTATAATGTACATTTGTGGACCAATTGAATCGTAAGGATTGGGTGTAAACCCACCCGGACCACGAGAGGCATATAGCCGGAATAATGCATCCCTGAGCCCACAACTATCAATCAGCTGCTGGCAGATGTCTTTGATTTCATCATGACTGTGCCTAAGATCCAGTTCGATAGCATTAGCGGATCTTCCAAGTCGATTTAAATGGGCATCAAACAGGTGCACTCTGCCGTCAAGCATTTGAAAGGCTTCAAACACGCCGTCACCACGATGGACCAAATGATCATCCACTGGGATCATCATTAGCTGTGGGTCAGTTGTAATTCCTGAAAAGATACTGGAATACATCGCATGATAGCCATCCTGGGCATTGTAAGCAGGCATTGCTTTTAAAATGTCGTCGAGGCATTTAAATACGGGTAACTTCATTGGTTTTTCTTCACTCTATTTCTGTATGGAAAGTAACGCTAATAATCTTTTATCAAACGAGCGACAAAATACAGCAATAACCTATAGCAATAAATCAGTTTTTATTGGGTTAAAAATATTGGCTGCATTGATTAGTGACTGAGCAGTCAGTATAGGCACTCCGTAGACTTCCGTACTGACGTCAAAGTTTCGCCGTATTTCCAGCAATAGCAAATCAAAATCACCATCACCTGACAGTAACACAACGCTATCAACCTCTTTTGCCGTTTGCATAATGTCAATTGTAATGCCTACATCCCAGTCACCCTTGGAGGTGCCATCGCTGCGTTGGATATAGGGTTTAAGCTTTATCGTAAATCCTATCTTTTTTAAGACGTTCTGGAATTGAACTTGCTTTTGGTCATGCCGATCAATCGCATAGGCATTGGCAAAAACGATTTCACCTTCAGAACTGATGCGTTGCCAAAGTTCACGATAGTTAAATTGACGACCATAGGCTTGGCGAGTGGTGTAGTAGATGTTTTGGACATCAACAAAAAGAGCTATTTTTTTCATAGCCTTCTAACTTAAGCGAGTTGACAGAATACCGCCAGTAACAATTATGAAAATTTCGATAATAGTTAAGAAATGGGAGTGGTCGATAGTTAGTTCTTAGAATGAATGGGAAATTGAAGAAGTGGACTACCCCAATAATATGATAACAGTGACCATCGATTTAAGGCCGAAGTACTGTCGCTTTATAAGGCTAAGGTTCGGATTGAAATAATGACTTGTAACAGCTATAGATAAAGCCATCTGTTACCTTAAAAACTTGGTATTCAGATCTGAATCGATAAGATATATATCGCTAGGTTTGGAGTACTCTTACGTCAGAAGGTAATAGTTGGTTTCTTTGAAAAGTGAAAATCACGCCAAAGTTGAAAATCTCATGCCACTTTTAATATTTAGGGCAGGCGGCCACCACCATATTTTTTACATCCTTTAAGGTATCAATTAGAGCTATCCTGCATGATAAATACAGCTGAATAGTAGCCCGGTTATTTACCGGTGCTGACGAGACACCGTACGTTTGTAATGGCCTTGAACAATTCTATCAATCACCATCGCGCAACATAAAATGGCAACCCCAGCAAGTAATCCCTGTCCTTTAGCAGCGTACTGAAGTGCCTCTAAAACGCTTTTACCTAAACCGCCGGCACCAATCAATGACGCAATCACCACCATCGATAAACACATCAGAATAGTTTGGTTAATACCGGTCATAATAGAAGGCATTGCCAGTGGCAACTCCACATCTTTCAGTAAGATCCAGCGTGTTGCTCCAAAGGCGACCGCCGCTTCTTTGGTTTCTTCAGGCACTCCGCGCATACCTAATGCAGTCAATCGAATCACCGGTGGCATTCCAAAAATAATCGTCGCTATAATCCCGGGAGGCTTCCCCGTCCCAAAAAAAGCGATAATAGGAATAAGATAAACGAATGCGGGCATGGTTTGCATGAAATCCAAAACAGGTAATGCTGAACTATAGGCACGTTCATTTTTTCCAAACCAAATACCAAGAGGAATTCCTATTACAATACATAAAACAGCAGCTGCACCGAGTAAAGCAACAGTGACCATACTGGTTTCCCATAATCCAAGAATGGCCAGATAGCCCAATGCACCCGCTGTAAAGATAGAGACTCTGGGCCCGGCAATTCTCCATGCAATGACTAAAATCACAATCATTACAACGGGCCAGGGCGTACCTACGAAAATTGTTTCCAGGCTCTTCAATAAAGAGCGGATCACAATCACTACCGATTCGAAAAGCCCAGAAAAATTATTCGACAACCAATCAAACCCATGATCGATCGCTTTTGACAGAGGTGTAAAGACTTGCTTCTCTATCGGAAACGTCACCAACCATTCAATGGGATTAGTGACGGTAAATCGGTAGAGTGTCATCGGCACAATAGTTAGCCACAATAGAGCACCATATAAACTCCAAACAAAATTCAAACCTGAGGGTATTGCGGTAGGATCAGACCTCCATTTGAGGTATTGTGTTTCGTAACAGGTATTAGCGTAAAAACCCTGAATAATCTTTACTGCAAATAAAATCACAATGCCTGCAAGAATGTAATTAGATGCGCCACTGGCGAGCTCTGCTCCTTCTAAAACGAGCTCTTCTGTGACTTTTTTCAGATTAGCCGCTATATTCAATAGGCCAGTCGCATCTCCTCCTGCGCTTATAGTAACTTGTGCTTTTTGTTCTAACTGTTGGTAGCGTTCAGTTAACTTATCAACACGTGCGAGTTTTTCAGCATCAAGGTTTCCCCACAGTCCTTTACCCAATTGCACTAAAGCAAATAACTCAAGCAACATAAATATCCAAAAATATCCCCAGAGTCCTCTGGCAGCCCCCCAAAATGGACCAAATAGTGCAGCCTTAGTATTCCATGTCCATGCAAATTGGCTGACGGATTGTATTTTAGTGAAGGCACCGACGTAGTAGCCGGTGTTTTTACCAACGAACTGATTAATCGTTGCTCTGCTCGCGCCTAAAGATTGAGTTGGCTTTTGTTGATGCATCAAGTATTTCCCCCCTTGATTCCTTTGAGGAGGGTCGTTTTATCAATCACACCTATGTCCTCTCCTGCTTCACTGCAAATAACAATGGGTTGGTCTGTGGTGGTTGATATATCTATTAAACCACTTAAATCCGTATTAAAAGGTACTCGTAGCGATAAGTTTAGATCTTCATCCGGTTTTAATTGATAAGCACCAATATTTTTCATAATCGTGTGGGCAAAAATAAGCTTCAACGTAGAGATGCCTTCAACAAAATCACGAACATAGTCGTCAATAGGATTAGTCACAATTTCTTCAGGAGTACCTATTTGAACAATTTTCCCGTCTTTCATAATAGCGATACGGTCGCCAATACGAATCGCTTCATCAAGATCGTGGGTAATAAATACGGTAGTCTTTTTTAAATCAGCAGACAAAGACATAAATTGTTCTTGTAACTGACGCCGAATCAAAGGGTCAAGGGCGGAAAAAGGTTCATCCATTAATAATATTTCCGGATCAGAAGCTAAAGCACGTGCTAAACCAACACGCTGTTTCATACCGCCAGATAACTCGGCAGGAAAGCGGTCTTCGTAACCTTCAAGATTCACCATGCTCAAACAGCGCTGAGACTCATCCCAGCGCTGGGACTTCGGTTTACCTTTAATTTTTAATGGAAAAGCAACATTGTCGCGCACCGTCATATGTGGCAACAAAGCCATATGTTGAAATACCATCCCAATATGGGAGGTACGCATCTCACGCAATTGATCAGGAGTCAATGACATCATATCTTGACCTAACACATTGATGTTACCCGCAGATGGTTCGAGTAACCGATTAAGGTGTCTCACCATGGTTGACTTGCCAGATCCCGACAAGCCCATTACACAGAAAATTTCACCACGATGAACATCAAAAGAACAATTAGCAACACCTACCACGCAATCGTATTTTTCCAATACTTCTCGTTTGCTCAGTCCTTCCTGCTTGATGGCTTGTATAGCTTCGTCGGCTCGGGAACCGAAAACTTTCCAAACATTTTCAAGGCTGATAACAGCTTCACTCAAAACATCACCCATTTAAGGAGCCTCTGACTAATTCTTAAACAATTAATTGAAGTTATAATAATTGAATATCTACGTAATGAATTTATGTAATATCTTCATCGCAATTACAGTCTTTCACACCTTGATCTTCATCAAACTAGTTAAAAATTAATTTTATTAGATTTATTCAGAGGCTATCATATTTAATAGGGTCATCATTAGTAGGGTACAAAAATACTAACGACAACAAATAACACACAATTGAACCAACTCTATTTTAACCAACTATCGACGAGCTGACTGTTTTCGGAAATCCAGGATTTAGCAAAGTCTGCAGCTGATTTTTTCTGAACTACGACGGCGTAAGTCATTTCAGAAACCATATCTGTGGTGAACTTTACGTTGGACAATATACGACTGGCCAGAGGGTGACTTTTCTCTAAAGCCCGAGCATAGTGAATACTTAGAAAAACCGAACTATAAGCCGTCCCTGCCGTGGACTTTTCAAGCCAATCTGCATGATCTGTAGGTTGGTAAACAATCCATTTCGCTGCATCATGCGTCGGCTCTTCAAGTATCACTAAATCGTATAAAGAGAACATGTGATGAGGTGTGTAGCAGAAAAAGACAAAAGGTTTTTTACTTTTAATGGCCTTATCAACTTCAGCCAATGCAAGTGATTCATCTAATTCTTTATACGTCATAGTAAGATCATAGCCATAACTTTTGGCTCGGATTTTTTCAATATTGGTTGATTGCCAACCAGGCACCCCAATCCAAACCTCTCCTTTACCATCACCATTGGTATCAAAGTGCTTAGCCATCTCAGGATCAGCCAGGTCAGACAGATTTTTAATACCTGTTGTCTCAGCCGTATATTTAGTGACGCACATGCCTTGTTTTGAAGCAATGCTATTTTTACTTTGGAGAACAGTGCCTTTTTCTGTCACATATTTGTCATGAAGATTTTGCTGATTTGGCAACCAGACTTCTGGATGGACCCCCATACTACCTTTATCCATTGCTTCAAAAATTACCGCGTTGTTACCTGATTGAAGCTCAACGTCAAGGCCTAGGTTATCTTCTAAAATCACTTTTAAAATATTTGCAGTCACTTTGGCAGAAGGCCAATTAGGCTCACCAATAACGACATCAGCTGCTGGTGATGCCATAGCAAATGACAAACTGCTTATTGCCAAAACTCCAGCCAAAAGATGGCTAGTGGGGAAATAACTTTCTAATTTATTCATGCTGACTCCTCCTCGTAATTTATATTTAATAAAACTTTCGGAATATTTATATTTTTTTAGTCAATGCCGATTCCAAAAACTATTCCTAAAGGAAATGAAGATGAAAAGCGAAATATTCTGAACTGATAATTCGGTTTTTTTGAATTCAATAATATCAAACAGGGTACAAGAAATTATTGCTTTTCTGACTTTTCAAACTCTTCTATCATCATTGGAACGGCTAAGTTACAGGAATGGATTCCCATTACAGTTGTAAGCTGAATCACTTCAAGTACTTCTTCTCTGGTTGCACCGGCCCTAATAGCATTTTGCATATGGCGCCGTGTGCCTGGTTCATAAAGGTGCGTGGTAGCAGCATTAATAGCAATCATGATTAGCTCTTTATATTTTTTTGGCAATGGCCCTTTTATGTGAGGCACGCTTCTAAACGCCAAATACGCTTCTAGGTAATCAGCATCAAGCTCCGCCAATTTATCCCAGACGGGATTCCAATCACCTTTATCTCTATGATCTTGTGTATGGGGATATGTTTTTTCTTTTTTATTGTTAGCCATTTCTTTTAGCCTCCACGATGTTTGAATGAGTCACGCCGAAAACTAAACAGCGCCTTGGGGTCGACAGCTACATCAACCACAGCGGGTTTACCACAAGCCAACGCAGCTTCAATTGCAGGGGCGACTTCACTCAGTTTTGTAGCACGAAAACCAGCAGCCCCATATAATTCTGCAACTTTATCGAATGCTGGACTGCTAACATCAGCACCAATATAACGCTCGCCAAAAAAATCACGTTGATAGGCTTTTTCAGCTCCCCAACAACCATTATTCATAACGACTGTGACGGTATTGATACCATGATCAACCGCTGTACTAAGTTCTGACATAGTCATACCAAAACCACCGTCGCCCATTAAACTCACAACGGGTACATCCGGTCGTGCTAACTTGGCACCTAACCCACAAGCAAATGAAAAACCAACCAAACCAAAATCCAATGGGGTAAATAACGATTTCGGTGTGTGGTAGTTCAGAGCATCTGTTGCCTGTAGGCACAGAGTGCCGGCATCCATTGTAATAATGGCATCTTTTGGTAACACGTCACGAAAGGCTTTAAACAAACCTGAGGGTTGCATAGGGTTTTCATCGACGACGGCATTATCATCGCGCTGTTGTAAATAGTTTGCCCGAGCCACTTTAAATTCTTCAGTCCACGTTTTAACATCAACACGGTTTTTCATTTGGGTAATGGCATCTTTTAACTGTATTGCCACTGTCGGTGCATCACCCCAAATTCCAATTTTTATAGGGAAGTGTCGTCCAATGGCCGTTGGTTCTAACTCAACATGAATAATGTCAGCATCGCGATTAATATTGTCATAGGTGTAGAAAGTTGAATTAAACCCAATTCGAGTTCCCAATGCTAAAATGACATCTGCTTTTCTAACCAAGTCTGATGCCACTGGATTACCCCGCGGTCCCATTTGTCCTGCATTAAGCGGATGTGAAAAAGGAATCGCATCACCATGCCCAGGTGAAGTCACAATAGGTACATTCATTGTTTCAGCCAAGGCTATGGCTTGCTCATATCCATCTGTATTTTTAATACCACCGCCCGCCATAATCACGGGACATTTGGCGTTCATTAATAATTCTGCGGCTTGCTTAATAGCATCGGGTGCACCCGCTGGCATCGTTTGTGAGCGATAGGTTTGCGGTGATAGAAATTCAGAATATTCGGCTTGGGCGGATAAAACATCACGCGGTAAGTTAAGTTGCACAGGGCCACGACGAGGTGCCATGGCGACTCGAAACGCTTCCCGAAATAATTCGGGGATTCGTTCGGCATGAGGTACCGTCCAAGTTTTTTTGGTAATGGGCGTAAATAGGGATTGTTGATCGACTTCCTGAAAAGCATCCCGATAAACATGCTGCGTTGATAAAGAACCCGCAATAGAAACGACCGGCGAAAACGCAGCAGCAGCTTGAGCTAAACCTGTTACAAGATTAGTGGCACCTGGACCATTTTGCCCGGCTAAGATAACTCCGGGGCGACCACTAGCACGAGCATAACCATCTGCCATATGGGTGCCAGTACGTTCATCATGTACACCAATAAAATTTATGTCTTTTGCATCATATAACGCATCGAACATTTCCATTGTTGCTGATCCAATCAAACCGAATACATGTTTTGTGTTTTCCGCTTTTAATGCTTCTACGGCCGCCTGGCCGCCCGATAATTTTTTCATTACATTTACCTTATAATTTATGTGCTGAATTTAAAAATTTCAGCAGAGGTTCTATAAATAAAGCGGGTTGTTCTACTACACCCATATGTTGTAACACAGGTATAACAACGACTTCAGCACCTGAAATTTCAGAAGCAATGGCATACGACATGGCTGGCGTACTGCCGCTATCATGCTCGCATGTGATCACTAACACAGGCAGGTCTAGTGGTGAATTCGGTCGGATAAGCTCGATAACACCGGTTGCCAGCACTTGTCGACACTGTGCATAAGCCACGGTGTCATTGGCTAATACATAAGCGGCTATTTGTTGCACAACATCCTGCGACTCTGCTCGAAACCTTGAAGTAAACCAGCGTTCCAGTGTCGCTTGTAACGTTGCACCTGGACCCCCATCACGCGTATCCGCCGCACGCTGCTCAACCTGTTTTTGTGCTTCTGGGCTGCGCTCATGAGGTGAATTAAAAATACCTAGCACTGAAGCCCTTGCAGGATAATTCATTGCAAAACGACGATTAATCATGCCGCCTAATGAGAAGCCGATCAGTGCGGCTGTTTCAATTTTAAGTTCATCCATTAAGTCACATAACTGCTTTGAATAGCTCGCCAAAGAAGGTGCTTTTTCAGGCGGCCTACTGTCTCCATGTCCTAATAAATCATAAGCCAGCACTCGGTAATTTTTTTCAAGCATAGGTAGGTATTGGTCCCACATCCGATGTGTTAATCCAAGGCCGTGTATCAACACAACGACCGAGGCATCTTCAATACCTGTTAACGAATAAGAAGTTCCACTATTACTGATAGTATTTATGGACATGTTGTTACTCAGTAATTCCCATTGCTTGCATATCCGTATATCGATCGCCTATACGATGATGTGGATGACCACCCACAGAAGCACCCAATGCAATGACTATTTCGTCTGTTGCAGGCGCATCGGGAATCGTCAGATGAATCGTCTGATAGTGCGAGCGACGCCCACCGTCGTGCTTATCCATTAAAGGAATCATTATTGAGGCTCCAGGGGCACCTCGCGTATTGGTAAAGGCAAGGTAAGTTTTTGCATCAACAGCATCACGGTATTGGTTACCAAACCACAGACTGTGAGTAACGGCCTGAGCATGTTCAATTTCACCTCCCATGCCAACAACAGATGCCTTCCCATAACCTTCCAGTTCATCACCGGTTACATCCATGATCATTTCAACCAATAATTGACCCACCTTGGGACAGATGGACTGTATTTCAGGACTGAGATCTTCGACAAAGCCACGCCCATACCAAGGGTTTTTTATAATCGCCATAGCCGCCACTAGTTTGGTGGGATTGGAAACCACTTTCCCACCTTCTTCTCGCGTTATTTGAACCTGTAATAAAGTACGGCGTATTTCAGCCTTTATTTCATTTTCCATCATCATTTTCCACTAGTAATTTTTGTTATTAATCTATTTAAATGCTGGCATCACTTCATCAATAAACAGCTGTAAGGACCGTTTTTGCTCAGCTAAACCCAAGCCCATAGAGGCATAATAAATATAAGCATCAACACCAAGATCCTCGTATTTTTTTAAGTGATTGATCACGGTTTGTGGTGAACCAAATGTCAGGTTCTGTTCCAGCATTGACTCATCAACAAATAAATTACCTTCCAGATCTTTAAGCGAGACCTCATCAGCAAAACCATTGTGAACATCACCTTTCTTCATCATTAAATTGCCAAACTGTCCTAACTGCCGACGCACCGAATTCAGTGCGGTTTGACGATCCGTTTCATTGGTGTAAACCGATGTGTGGCGCATCATCGCAAAGCGGCCATGAAACGCATCTGAGTGTTTGGCTTTTGCGTCATCCAGCTGACTCTTATAAAGCTCGGCTTCAGCAAAATCTTTGGTTAACGGCCAGCTCATGATGTTGCAGTTATTGGCAACGGCGTAATCAAATGTAATAGGAGATCGCGCAGCAACCCACATGGGCACTTTTTCCTGTAGCGGTTTGGGGCAGGAAGTTGATTTAGGAAACTGCCAATTTTCACCATTGTGCTCCACATCACCTTTCCACAGTTCCTGCACCAGCGGCAACATTTCCTGCATATAGCGCCAACTGTCTTTTTGCTCTAAGCCCGGCTTCATTCGATCAAACTCACGTTGATAAGCACCGGAACCCAGGCCAAGTTCCAGTCTGCCACCACTGAGAAGGTCGACCATCGCAGCCTCACCAGCTAAGTTGATTGGATGCCAATAGGCGGCATTTGCAACGCCACAACCAAGACGAATGTCATTGGTATGCGAACCCCACCATGTCAATATTTGAAATGGATTAGGTGCAATGGTCATTTCTAAAGCATGGTGCTCGGCTGCCCATACGATTTCGAATCCACCTCGATCAGCCATCTGCACCATATCAAGGGTATGACGTGCCACATCCTGCATACCGACACTGTCATCCATACGCTCAAGATTAATTGCTATTTGAAATTTCATAATTAAATGCTCCTTACAGCCTAATACTATTTTTTAAGGGTCTAACGGCTAACAAATTGACTGGCCAAAGGTTCACTTGATGTATTGATCCATACCGTTTTGGGGCGGGTGTAATCTAGTACGGCCTGAAATCCACTTTCGCGCCCATAACCCGATGTTTTCATCCCGCCGAATTGAGCTACTGGAGAGATCACTCGATAAGTATTGACCCAAACAATGCCTGCTCTCACGGCATTTGATACGCGAAGTGAACGCGCACTATCACGAGTAAAAATACCCGCGGCCAAGCCATGTTCCGTTTGATTTGCTAAACGAATAACTTCTTCTTCGCTCTTAAATCGAAGGACACTGAGTACTGGACCAAATAATTCAGTATCGACAATACGTAAATCTTGACTCGGACATTCAATAATCGTCGGCTCGTAAAAAAAACCGCCTTGCTCTGGTTGTTTCCCGCCACAAAGTAATTTTCCACCCTGTTCTATGGCAAAAGCGACTTCACGCTTAATATTTTCCAATTGGCCACCAGTACATAGTGGCCCCATTTGCGTCTCTTCTAACATGGGGTCACCTATTAATACTGATTTTGCAATGGCTACCATCTTTTCAAGAAATTCATCAGCAATATCTTCGTGTAAATAAAGCCGAGAGCCAGCAACACAGCTTTGTCCGGCAGCAGCAAAAATACCCCCGACAGCACCATTAACTGCACTGTCAATATCGGCATCATCAAAAACAATAAACGGGGATTTACCACCTAACTCCAAAGACAGTTCAGCAAAATTATTGGCTGAATTTCGAATCACTTGCTTGGCTGCCTGAGGGCCCCCGGTAAACGATACACGGGCAATCAGGGGGTGTGATGTCAATGCGCGTCCACAAGGCTCTCCATGCCCCGTCACAATATTTACCACTCCAGGGGGAATACCTGCCTTTTCAATTAATTTGCCAAATTCAAGCATTGCGGCTGACGCGTACTCAGATGCTTTTAATACGATGGTGTTACCACCGGCTAGAGCGGGCCCAATTTTCACAGCACTTAAAAACAACTGTGAATTCCAGGGAACAACAGCGGCTACAACGCCAATTGGTTCACGCTTTGTGAATACAAACATGTCTGGTTTATCGATGGGTAATGTTTCGCCATTAATTTTGTCCGCACAGCCAGCATAAAAATGAATAAATTCGGAAATATACTTTGCCTGCCAGCGGGTTTCTTTAAACATTTTCCCAGTATCAATCGTTTCTATTTCACCTAGTATCTCAGAATTTTTTTCTAGCAGATCAGCCAAACGTCGCAAACAATGACCACGCTCTGTAGGGCTCATTTTTGCCCATGGACCTTCTCTCAAGGCACGATCAGCTGCTTCTACCGCACGATTAATATCGTCTTCGGTCGCTTCAGGTACAGAAGACCATACATCACCAGTAGTGGGGTTTTTACTTTCAAAAGTTCCGCCATCTGAAGCACCTACCCATTCGCCGTTAATCAACATTTGGTACTTTTTTACTGTCTTCATTTATCCACACTCCTTAAGTTCGAGGATGTTAATTTTTCTTTTTTACTCACATTTACCGCACCAAGGTGGTGATAATTACCGCTGTAATAAATGAGTGGCTCGGGTATAGCTCCCTTCACTTCAAGCACACGACCGATAAAAATTGTATGACTGCCCGATACAATATTTTCTGTCACTTCACAACAAAATGTCGTACTACCCTTGATAACCGGCCCGGTATTGCAGGCTTCAATATCAATGCCCTCAAAACGATTCTGAGAATCTGAATCAACACGCCCCGCAAAACGATTGGCAATTTCCTGCTCAGAGACGGGAAGTACGTTGACGCTAAACAACCTATTGTTATTAACCATTTCTGCAATTCGACTATTACCGTGAAGGCAAACCAATACAGTAGGTGGATCAGCTGACACAGAAGAAAAAGCACTGACAGTAGCCCCATGACAACCAGCGATGCCATCCGTTGTCACCACTGTGACACTACTCGCTAATGCGCCCATTGACTTGATGAAAGCTTCACGGCCAACGGTTCTTGTAGGTACTTGTTTGTATTCATCTATGCTCATTTTGACTTCTTCCTCTCTAACCTTCCGTACCGTTCTAGAATCAGGCATGTGCACAATATGCCAAAAACCGTTATATCTATAAAGTGATATATTCTGTATCGTATATGCAGGTTTTTCGAATTTAATGGTTAAAAATGAATTTATCAACACTAAAAACATTCCTCGCTATCGCAGAAACAAGAAGTTTGGTCAAAGCTTCTGAGCGTTTATATGTTAGTCAGTCCACGGTAACTGCACGGTTACAAAGCCTTGAGTCTGATATTGGACAGGCATTATTTCTGCGTAAGAAATCTGGAGTTACCTTGACTGCAGCTGGCATAAAGTTAAAACGTTATGCCCAGGCAATGACTGATTTATGGCTGCAAGCAAAGCAGGAAACGTCTTTACCTGAGGGCATTAGTTCTGTTTGTAACTTAGGCTGCCATCCTGATCTTTGGCCACAAACTGGGCGATACCTAATAAGCAAGCTCCACAATGGCCACCCCGAAATTGCCCTTTCTACCTCGCAAGGCCAACATGACCAGTTAGATCAATGGATGGCAACAGGGCTTATTGATGCGGCGCTTACCTACCGCTCCACCACACAGAAAAATCAAACTATTCATGAATTACACACTGAAAAATTGAAGATATACGGCAGTAGTTCCGATAAAGCCATTCGATGGGACCCAGGATATATTTATGTTGATGCAGGTGAAGATTTTGGACGCCACCATACGGCCGCCTATACTGATGCAGACATTGCCAAGGTAAGTTTTACTTGCGCGGCCTGGGCTCTTGACTATTTGTTGGATCAAGGTGGCTCTGCATATTTGCCTGAGCGATTGGCATCACGACATGTTGAGGCAGGCCAGCTTTATCTGCTTCCCGATGCTCCCATTTTTGATCGCACAGCGTATTTAATTACTAATGACCTAGCGGCAGTTCAGTGGGAGTTGCTTCTAGAAATTTTACAACAAAGCGACCTCTAGAAAGTGGTTGGATAATCTGCCATGTGTTTTGTCTATCGTTATTCTAAAAACATCTAACTTTTATTTCGTCCTACTACACATTTAATGTCTACAATCAATACTGTGTATTAATAGTTAGCGGCTCATCGGTCAATCTCTTGTCAATATACTGGCTCGCCGATATGATGCGTCAGCGAATAAAATTCAAATATATAAACAGTTAAATCTATTCATTCTAAAAGAGGCTCGTTATGAAAGTTTGTGTACTAGGTGCAGCAGGTGGAATTGGTCAGCCACTTTCCTTATTATTGAAATTACAACTACCAGCGGGTAGTGAATTATCGCTTTATGATGTTGCGCCATTTACCCCAGGTGTTGCAGTCGATCTTAGCCACATTCCAACGGATGTTTCCGTTTCTGGCTTTGCTGGTGATGATGTTGAAGCCGCCATGGTAGATGCTGATATCGTTGTCATTCCAGCGGGTGTCCCGCGTAAACCAGGTATGACTCGTGATGATTTATTCAGCATGAACGCTGGCATCGTTAAAAAGCTGATCTTAGCTGGCACTAAAGTTTGTCCGAATGCCTGTTATGCCATCGTAACTAATCCAGTCAACTCAACTGTTGCGATTGCTGCTGAAATTCTGAAAGCTGCTGGTGTTTATGACAAACGTAAGCTGTTTGGTGTAACAACACTCGATATTATTCGCTCAAATACTTTTGTTGCTGAACTCAAAGGCATGAGCTGTAAAGATGTGAATGTCAGCGTCATTGGTGGACACAGTGGTGTTACTATTTTGCCATTGCTGTCTAGCATTGACGGAGTCGAATTAACTGATGCTGAAATTGAATTACTTACACCGCGTATTCAGGAAGCGGGTACCGAAGTTGTAGAAGCAAAAGTCGGCGCAGGTTCTGCAACCTTGTCTATGGCTCAAGCCGCAGCTCAGTTTGTTTCTTCTTTGGTGGCTGCAATGAATGGCGCTGATGTGACTGAATGTTGTTATGTCCAAACCGGTGAAGATACTGATAGTTTCCATGCTCAGCCAGTCAAGCTGGGTAAAAATGGTGTTGAGTCTATTCCTGCACTACCCGTGCTGAGCGCTTATGAGCAAAAACTATTGACTGAACTGAAACCAGTCTTAGATGGTAATATTGCTAAAGGAATCGAGTTTGCCAAAGCTTAAAGCATATCGCTTCAAAGAGAGCGTTTAGACTTTCCCTGTAATTGCAAGGCAGTTTATAGATTAAAAGCGCAGCTTCCGAGTTGCGTTTTTTTTGGTTAAATATTTGTCACGAACAATGTCGTAAAGTGGGTAGATGTCTTGATTTGCCTCGTTCTCTCTATTTAAACGAGTGATTTGCGAAGACCCAGTGACCAACAAAGAATTGGGGCTGAGGCTTGCGTGCATTAGCGCCTCTTGTTTATTGACGTACGCTTTAAATAGGGCTAGCTCAGTATCAGGTACTTTTGCGGCAGTTGGAATATCAGCGGTCAAGGGGTTGACGGGTTGGCCGTTCACATGAAACTCGAAATGTAGATGGGGTCCTGTCGAGCGTCCCGTATTGCCACTAAGCGCTATTTTATGGCCGCGTTTTACTATTTGACCTTTCTTTACTAATATTTTACTCAAGTGAAGATAGCGAGTTTCAAAGGAGCCATTGTGATTGATATCAATATATTTCCCGGCAAAAGGGTGATTACCTATGCGCGAGATGATGCCATCGCCAGTACTTAAGACGGGGGTGCCGATAGGTGTTGCAATATCGACACCATTATGGGGTGACTGCCTACCGGTAATGGGGTGTAGGCGAACCGGGTTAAAAGGAGAGCTTATTCTGAAGCGTTTTATGGTCGGCCAACGTAAAAATGCGAGCAAAACGCTGTCGCCGAATTCGTCATAGTAGTGTCCATCGCTGTATAGAAATGCGTTATAAACTCTTGAACCGTTTTGCAGAGATACTGCCTCAATTCGTTGACGGCCAGTTGACGTATCGCCTGTCATCTCCTGACCCGTGATAATAGTATAGGTATCGCCTGATTTGAGGTTACGCCTGAAATCAATCTTATTTTTAAGAAGGTGAGCGATTTCGGTCACCTGTGCTTTATCTAGCCCTGACTTGACGGCGGAGGCATAAAAGCTGCCATGAATGATTCCCCGAGTAATGTCTGAGTGCCAATGGGTCTCGGATTCTCGTTTCTGAGCAACAAAAGTGCCGTCATCTTGTCGGATAAATGTCATAGTCCTAGCAACATCAATATGCAGTATTAAGACTTCTAGGGCTTGCTGCAGGTCATATTTGAACGTGATCTGTTTTCCTGGTTGCAGTGTTTCAAGGGATAGATACTCAACATCAGCTTCAAGAATACGATGTAATAAAGACGCCGCAATCCCTTTTAACTCGAAAATCTGACTTAAGGTGTCCCCTTTTTTGACTTCATAACTCTGTATCTCAGGTGCAATAGTGGGAGCAGAGGATAGTGATGTAGGTCCAGTTAAGTGGTTATTTGACTCAGAAGATAGGTTGTCGGGGTTATCGAGCTGGATAGTTACGGCATCAGAATAATTCGATACAGAAAAGGTAATGACCACAACGAAAATACTCGTCAATGACAGCATGGTCTTGAGAGTGCTTGAAAAAAGTGTAAACATAATGTGGTTTTAACTGTCTCCTCTAACTATCTAGAGTCGCCGGTCAGGCATTAGCTTGTTGTGGCCGAAGAAAGTATCGGAAAACGCTGGATACACTGAAAAGCACTGCAAGAATACAGACGATTGTCGGGCCTGTCGGGGTGTTCATAACGTAAGAGGCCCGTAAACCAGTCAGTGAGGCACCACAACCAATTATTGCCGCAATTATTGCCATTGTTTCTGGTGTTTTGCTGAAAGGTCGAGCTGTCGCTGCCGGTATAATTAGCATGGCGGTAATCAGCAGAACACCAACTACTTTAATTGCCACAGCTACAACGACCGCTAACGATAAGGTGAGAATCATTTTCTCTCGCTTGGGCGAAATGCCACTTGCGCAAGCGAGTTCAGGGTTGACGGTTGATATAAGAAGGGCCGACCAGCGCCAGCCAACCAATATGAGAACCAAAGCTGCGCCACCCCAAATAACACCAAGGTCAAAGGTGCCAACAGAAAGAATGTCACCAAAAAGATAGGCCATAAGGTCAATACGAACACCCGATAAAAAAGAAACCGCAACCAAACCAAAAGCCAGTGAAGAGTGAGACAAGACTCCCAGCAGGGTATCCATTGCATAACCGCGATCACTCATAGTCGCAACGGTCAAGGCCATTAGCAGAGACACCACCAAAACCCCTGCAAATATTGGCATTGAAAAGGTGAGTGATAATGCTACACCGAGAATTGCGGCTTGAGCAGTTGCATCGCCGAAAAAAGCCATACGCCGCCAAACAATAAAACAGCCAAGTGGCGCCGCTGCGATTGCAACACCGAGACCGGCTAGGGAAGCGCGAAAAATAAAATCATCGAACATTAAATAACTTCCTTGAGCCGCGGAACTATAGGGTCATGGTGGCGGTAATTAGCAAACATTTCATCATCATCGAGTCCAAATAATAAACGATATTCGGGTGCAACTCTGACAACGTCTGGAGATCCTTCACAACAAATGCTGTGATTAAGGCAGATAACCCGATCAGATGTTCGCATAACAGTGTGGAGCTCATGGCTTACCATCATAATGGCGCAATCCAGTTCTTGCCGCACCCGCTCAATCTGTCGATAAAAGTCTGCTGAGCCAGAATGGTCCAGCCCTTGGGTGGCCTCATCCAACAGAAGCAGATCGGGTTTCTCTATCAGTGCGCGAGCCAGTAGCACTCGCTGAAACTGTCCACCAGACAGAGTACTTAACTGCTGTTTTCCAAGACCAGATACCCCAGCTTGCTGTAGGGCGATCTCCATGTCGTTTTGTTGCTGGCGCTTGGGTAGCGATAAAAATCGGTAAACTGTAATTGGGAGCGTATTATCAATATTGAGGCGCTGAGGAACATAGCCAATAATTTGATTGCTGACAATTTCTACCAGGCCCGATGAAGGTATCACAGCACCAATGAGTGCGCGCAGAAGTGTCGATTTTCCTGATCCATTTGGTCCCACGATAGACAATATTTCTCCCCTATCTATATGGATAGTAATGTCTTGCAGTACGGTGTTTCCGCCAAATCTGACGAAAAGATTTTTTGTGGTAAGGACTCTCATTTGTTCTCCCATTGATTGCAGGTCCTATCTATACCTACAAATTTTTTAGAACCTAGTTTCAGTATGAAAAATCATTAGGCCATCGGGTTTAGATGACAAATGGGCACTGTGTTTTTTACCTCCTGCATCAATCCAAAGCGACTTTCATACCTTGATTTACATGGTTTAGTAAATGCGAATTATTATTTGAAAAATGCTTCCTACACCTTTTCTAAGGTTCACAGCACAAGCCACTTTATTGTATTAACGTTATGTTATACTATAACACAACTGCTGCGAAGCTTTCACTAACAAAAGGTCTATAAATTATGAAAAGTTATCAAAAATTAACGGCTATTATGTCTCTAGGCATCTTTTCGCTTAGCGCAAATGCTGTTCCGAGTGTAGCGACGGATATCACGCCCGTTCACTCTCTCGTATCACAGGTAATGGCAGGCGTGGGTAAACCAAATTTGCTTGTTCAGTCTGGTGCTCCACCGCATAACTATTCGCTTAGCCCATCGGAAGCTGAAGCATTACAGGAAGCTGACCTTGTGTTCTGGATAGGTGAGGGCCTAACACCTTGGCTGGAAAGGTCCTTAGAAAACCTTTCTCCTGATTCAAAGAAAATTGAGTTGCTGGGAGCGAAGGGTACGACGACCTATGCGTTTAGAGAAGGGGCAACATTCGACGCACATGATGACAACGATCATGAGGTGGAAATAGCGTTGGAGACAGAGCATGGCACCGATGATGACGCTCATCATGATCATAGCGGGATTGACCCACATGCGTGGTTAGACCCCTCTAATGGAAAGGTTTGGCTTGATGTAATAGCAGTGGCTCTGGCGGAAAAGGATCCTGAGAATGCCATGCAGTATTTTGAAAATGCAGCCATCGGAAAAGCTCAGATTGATGCCGCAGTTAGTCGCATCGAAGCCACTATGGTGCAATTCAACGATAAGCAGTTTATTGTTTTTCATGATGCTTATCAATACTTTGAGAGACGTTTTAAAATTCAGGCAGCAGGATCTATCTCTATTTCAGATGCATCAAAGCCAAGCCCTGCTCGCATTGCAGAAATCATTAAAGTTGTGACGGATTTAAACGTCAGTTGCATTTTCACCGAACCTCAATATAACCCTGAGATGGTGAAAACTGTTTTTGGCGGAACGGGTGTGAACACTTCGGGCGTTATTGATCCATTAGGGGCTGGTTTAGTTACTGGCGTTAACCTGTACCCAAATTTATTGATCGAGATCGCCGACGGCCTTAAATCGTGTCTAGGGGAAAAATAGATTGCACCATTAGGCTCTAAAAGCAATTTTATGAGAAGTTTGTCTACTTATTAACAGTGCAAACTCACTCCTGAAAAGGCGATTTCAATATCAAATATGAAAGATAAAAAGGACAGGGCTCTCTACTTTGGGTACACGGGAAGTCCTGTTTTCTAGTCTTGAATTAACGGTTAAATGAGCGGAAAGTGCTTTAACTAACTACTGATTAATGCGAAAACGAGTCATTGCAATACCACTGAGAATAATAACTAGAGCAACAATACTTGAAGATTCGACTGGCTCTGACAATACATAAGCCCCGGTAAAAAAGGCAACAACTGGAATCATATAATTAATGGTCGATAAAAAAGTTGGTCCAGCACGATCTATGACTGCGAACAACATCAATGTTGCAATCGCTGTTGGCCCAATACCCAACCAAATGGTTGAACTTAATGCGAGAGTCGAAATGTTTGCATTGCTGACTGGCACTACAAACCACCAGATCGGAAATACCACCACAGTTGCAGCAATCAGTACGCCGGAGGTACTAATGAACGGATTAAATTTTGGCAAACGGCGAACTAGTATCGAATTCACCGCATAACTACTGGCTGCGATAAAAATGGCAATGCCACCATAAGCAGCCTGCCCACCGCCGTCAAATACGGGACCGAGTAATACCGCAATGCCACCAATGCCAAAAGTGAACCCCATTATTTTGTAACGGTTTAAGTCTTCTCCATCGACTAGATAATGCGCCAGTATCATTGTGATCAATGGCATGGTCGCCATAATCATACCGGCAATGCCTGAGTTAACCGATAACTGGCCCCAGGATATGAGAAAGAAAGGTAACACATTGCCGACTATTCCCATCGCTATAAAGGCCAGCCAGGCGCTAATTGTGTGGGGTAATCTTAATCCTTTGGCATAAACAACTAGGGTTAATATCAATGCACCGATGAGCACCCGGGAGAAAACAATGGTCAATGGATGGAGGCTCTCGACGGAAATCGAGATAAACATGAACGAAGTGCCCCAAAGTAAAACGAGGCCCATTAATAACAGCCAGTTGATCAGTGCTGTTCTATCAAACATAACGATAATTCCCTTTTGAATAGTGATTTAGAGATCCCTTGGATTTAATCAACTTGCAGTTCAATAATACCTCTATATAGTTCAAGAGCGTGAGGATTCGCGAGAAAGTGAATATTCTTAATAACTTGATTGTGGACAACGTCGCGGACTGCCAGCTCAACTATCTTGCCGGACTTGGTGCGAGGAATTTCTGACACTTGAATTACTTTGGCAGGTACGTGCCGTGGCGTACAATTTTGTTTGATAGTTAATCTGATTTTTGCTATTAGTGCATCGTTTAATGTTAATTCGGGCAGCAATATGACAAACAATATTACGCGAACATCTGAGTCCCAATCCTGACCTATTGCAATACTTTCGATTACTTCTTCGAGTTGTTCGACATGGCGATATATTTCAGCGGTACCAATACGAACGCCACCAGGGTTTAACGTGGCATCTGAACGCCCATAGATAGTCACGCCGCCACGGTCATTCAGCATGACATAATCACCGTGATGCCATACGTTTTCAAAATGTGCAAAATAGGCGTTATGATATTTCTGCCCATCGACATCACCCCAAAAATAGACCGGTTGGCAGGGAAAAGTTTGGGTGCAGACTAGCTCACCTTTTTGGTTCCGGATTGATACGCCTTCATCATCAAACACATCGACCGCTAAGCCTAAGCCGCGGCATTGGCTCTCGCCCCGATAAACCGGCAGTATTGGGCAACCTAGCACAAAGCATGAAACGATATCGGTGCCACCAGAAATTGACGATAGGCAAACATCCTGTTTGATACTGTCGTAAACATAATCAAAACTTTCAGGCGCTAATACCGACCCGGTAGACCAAACGCTTCGAAGCGAGCTCAAGTCGTAATTTGAACCTGGCGTTATGTGATTTTTTTTAAGCGCATCGATATACTTTGCCGACGTGCCAAATTGGGTTAATTTGACCGACTCGGCATACTCCCAAAGGACATTACCATTAGGATAAAAGGGTGATCCGTCGTATAACACCAATGATGCTTTACAAGCTAATGCACTCACCAGCCAATTCCACATCATCCAGCCACAAGTAGTGAAATAAAAGGCTCGATCACCTGGCCGAATATCACCATGCAACATTTGCTCTTTTAAATGTTGCAACAACACGCCTCCAACTCGGTGCGTAATGCATTTGGGTTTTCCAGTGGTGCCAGAGGAATACAACACGTATAGAGGATCGTTAAAATGGCTGGGATAAAAATCGATGGTATCGACCGGGTTAGCAATAATATCATTCCAGTGAATTACGGGTAAATCGCTACTTAATCCAGCGAGATTGATTAGAATCGTACCTTCAAGGCTGGGCAAACCCGCCGTAATTGCTTTGACTTTGGCTGATAGATCTATTTTTTTACCATTATAAAAGTAGCCATCCACCGTAAATAAGAAACGAGGTTCGGTTTGACCAAAGCGATCGATGACACTATCTTCACCAAAATCAGGTGAAGTCGAAGTCCATATTGCGCCGATGCTAGTAGCCGCCAACATCGCAACGACCGTTTCAGGCATGTTTGGCATATAGGCGGCAACGCGGTCTCCGGCTTTAAGCCCATTGGCACGCAGCCACTCGGCAACGCTGGCTACCTGATCATATAACTGCTGATAGGTGAGGTGATACTCAGCCTGATCCTCTGCCCTAAAGTAAATGGCAATGTCATCAGGGTTGTTACTGGAATGCGGGCGCAACAAATTTTCAGCAAAATTGAGTTTGGCATCGGGAAACCATTGGGCCTTCTCAATATCATCGCCATCGATTAAAACGCGTTCGCCCTTATAACCAACGACGTCAGCAAAATCCCATAGGATTGACCAGAAGTTTTCCTTTTCGTCGATAGACCAATCGTAAAGTTCATCAAAGGAGTCAATCGAATAATTAAATTTAACATTTACAGCATCAATAAATTGGGTGATTAACGCATCATTAATTAGTTGTTTACTGGGTTGCCAAAGTGGCGTTAATTGATCCATACCAATGATCTGCTAATAGTGATTTTAGTGGCAGAATTCTAGCACTGAAAACAAATGTTCCGTTAGCGAACATTCACTGTCTGACTTAAACTAGCCTAGCTGTACGTAATAGATAAATATTAATTACAGGCAATATGAGGAGCATGACGGCCTGACTTTAAAGTGATCAAATTTGATTCACTTAACTGAGCAAATTATGAGCACCCAAATTTGACACCAATCGTTCTCCACATAAAGCCATCGTAGTGTCGAGCTCCGATTGAATGATATTGAGCGCATCAGTAACACCAGCTTCTCCTTTAGCGCCTAGGCCATAAATATAGGCGCGGCCAATATAGGTGCTTTTAGCACCCAGACAAAGAGCCTTTAATACGTCTTGACCGGAACGAATACCGCCATCAAAGTGAACTTCAATATCGTTGCCTACGGCGTCTACTATGGCAGGTAGGGCAGCAATAGATGATTGTGCCCCATCAAGTTGTCGACCACCATGATTAGAAACAATAATGGCATCAACCCCAGTTTTAGCCGCCATTTTTGCATCTTCTGGATCGAGTATACCTTTCAAAATAAGCTTGCCGCCCCAACGCTTTCTAATCCATTCGACATCCTCCCACGATAATTTAGGGTCAAATTGCTCTGCTGTCCATGACGAAAGTGATGACAAATCACCCACACCTTTTGCGTGACCGACAATATTGCCAAAGTTATGACGGCGAGTAGTCAGCATGTTTAGGCACCAACGCGGGCGACTTAAAATTTGAATGGCGCTATTCAGTGACGGCTTAGGTGGTGCTCCAAGTCCATTGCGAATGTCCTTATGACGCTGCCCCAGAATTTGTAGATCGAGGGTCAAAACTAAAGCGCTGCAATTAGCCGCTTTCGCTCGGTCAATCAGTCTTCCAATAAAGTCACGGTCACGCATCACATATAACTGGAACCAGAACGGTTTGCTGGTATTTTCGGCCACATCTTCGATAGAGCAGATACTCATCGTTGACAACGTGAAAGGAACGCCAAATGTCTCAGCGGCTTTGGCAGCTTTAATTTCACCATCGGCGTGTTGCATGCCCATTAAACCGACTGGCGCTAATGCCACGGGCATGGTGGCTGATTGTCCAATTATATTGGTTTCGAGCGAACGATTAGTAATGTCAACAGCGACTCTTTGGCGTAGTTTTATTTTCCCAAAATCGCTTTGATTTGCTTTGTAAGTACTTTCTGTCCATGACCCAGAATCAGCATAATCGTAAAACATGCGCGGCACTCTGGCTTTTGCTAGTTTTTGTAAGTCCTTGATTTCACAAACAACTGTCATTACATATACCTTAATTAAAGTTAAATAGCCTTTAGGTGGCTAGATTATCGCATCCCTGAATCTAAATAAACTCAGATTTGGTTCCCATGCTGATTCAGCAATTGTTAGTTGCACTTATACGCTTACACTACGAGAATAGCGCGTTATGTTATCGATTAAAAATTTACACAAGTCATTTGGTCAACCCGGGGTAGAAGTCTGTGTTTTAGACTCGCTGAGTTTTGAAATGCAACCCGCTAGTTCTGTCGCACTTTTGGGTGAAAGTGGCAGTGGCAAAAGCACTTTGCTGCACTTGATTGCTGGCCTCGACAAGGCGCAAAGTGGTGATATCGAATTTGCGGGCCAGCAACTCAGTCGCTTAAATGAGTCGGCTCTGGCCAATATGCGGCGTCATCAAATTAGCTTGGTATTTCAACAATTTCATTTGATATCAACGCTCTCTGTATTTGACAATATTCGATTTCAAGCTGCTCTTTGTCAACGTTTTGACAATGCGTTTGAGGCACAATTGATTGATCGCCTAGGTCTGTCTAGCTTGCTTAAGAAATTACCTCACCAGTTATCTCGTGGTCAACAGCAGCGTGTTGCCATCGCCCGTGCGTTACTCCACAAGCCTCAGCTTGTTTTAGCGGATGAGCCAACGGGCAATTTGGATGAACAATCAAGCCTTGAAGTAATGGCGGTTTTTACTGATCTGGTTAAGTCAGCCGGCAGTAGTTTACTCATGGTCACACACAGCAAGGAAATGGCGGCGTTTATGCAAAGATCGGTGTTACTTCACAATGGTCGACTGAGTGATATCTAGAGGTTCATCGTTTTGAAGCAGGCGGTTCTGAAGGCGTTACTGAGCCACTATTGGCGGCATCCGTGGCAAGCCCTGTTTTTGCTTTTAGGGCTCACCGCTGGTGTTGGTCTTTGGTCGGCGGTTCAAATCATCAATCACCATGCCGAGCAGAGTTATGCGCAGGCCGACTCGTTACTCGGTGTGCAGGCAAATTACTGGATTCGAAATCGCTCTGAGCAAGGTATTGCACAGGCCGAATATATTGAACTTCGGCGCGCGGGTTTTCGGCAGATTTTTCCCGTTATCGAAGGCCAGGTAATTACGCCAGACGGACAGCTTATCAGCATCATTGCGACTGACTTGCTGGCGCTCAGGCAGTCAATGCCAGAGGAGACGGTAGACCAGACATTTGATGGTATCGATAATTGGCTTCAACTCGTACAAGAACCTTTTCGCGCCTGGGTGCCGCAACAACTCGCTGATGAGTTGGCGTTAACTCAGGGTGACGGGGTGCAGCTCAGAGATGGACGCCAATTACCACCGGCTTTAATCCAGGCTCAAACACAGCAAGGGCGTCGAATCTTTATGGATATCAGCGCAGCCTTTACCCTGTTTGATACCGATCGATTTAACTATATAACGGTTGGGCAACTCACAACCGAAGAGTTCGAACTGCTCACATCATTGCTACCGGATAGCTTAGCTCTGGTTCAAAATCAGCAACAACTTGATCTGTCTGAATTAACACAAAGCTTGCACACGCATCTTAGCGCGATGAGCTTGCTGTCATTTGCAGTCGGGTTATTTATTGTCTTAAATGCGGTTCGTTTTTCGTTATGGCATCGGCGCGAAACTTTGATGAATCTGCGCTTGATGGGCGTTAGTGTTAAGGCATTAATTTCAGCTATTCTGTTTGAAACACTGATTTGGAGCTTGATTGGAACACTGTCTGGTGTGATCTGTGGTTTGACCATTGGTCACTGGCTATTGCCGGGTTTGAGCCAGAGTCTTTTTAATTTGTATGGCGCTACTATAGACGCTGTTATTGCATTACAGAGTGAAACCTTGCTTTTGGCCTGGGGGATTACGCTGGTCGGTTTGTTATGGGCGCTCGCTTGGCCGATGTATCTCCAGCTTAAGCATGATGTGCTAGATGCAAACTCCCCAACTTTAAGACATCAGGCCGAAAAATCATCACGTCAACAGCTGGCTTTATTTTCTCTGCCCTTACTTTTTATGGCCTTTATTTTATTCCAAACAATGGAAACGGCTGTTGAAGGTTTTGCCTTGCTGGGGTTGTTACTATTTGCGGCTGCCTGGTTATTACCCACTCTGCTGGCATTGGGCTTAAAGTTTGCTCAAGCCTGTGTACCCAAACAACGCTTGATTGGGCAATGGATGGTCAGTGATGGTTGGTCACAAATGCCTGCGTTTAGCAGTGCGATGATGGCGTTATTGTTGGCAATGACGGCCAACCTCGGCGTTGGCACGCTGGTCGATAGTTTTCGCAGTGCTTTTCTTGGTTGGTTAGAAGTACGTCAGAATGCTGATATTTACGTTAACTCCTCCCAGTCTAATATCGTGCAGCTATTGGAGTCTGAGCAGGCGCCAGGAAAAACATCATTATGGTTGGCGGACAGTCATCGTCAAATTGGTATTACCACCCGATGGCAAGATCAACCCACCCTTGTTAACGGTGCCGATACCCGAGCACCGGATAGCCTGAGGTTTCCGTTGGCCCAATGGCTGGGCGATACGCCAAACGATGCTTTAGCCCTATGGCGTAACAATTCAGATTACATATTAGCGAATGAACAGTTGCATTACCTTGGGGGTTTGGAATTGGGTCAAACTATTCAGCTGGATACAGACCAAGGGGCTGTCGATTATAAAGTGGTCGGTTTTTTTTATGATTATGGTAATCCAAAATTCCAGTTTTATTTGTCTTATGAAGAAGTCGCCAAACGTTGGAAATACCATTATTCACGTGGCACCGCACTCTGGTTAAAGCCTGATCCGACAATTAATGGGCCATCGAGTCGGCAGCAGGCCGAAAAAAGCTTTTTAGCTAACGGTATTAACCGAGCAGACTGGATTTCTCAAGATGAGATACGGACGTTATCAGTCAATATATTTGAGCGTACTTTTGCAATTACTGCGGCAATGAATTCACTCACGCTGATGGTTGCTGCTATCGCTTTACTGGCCTCACTGCTCGCCATAATGCAGGAGCGTTTACCTGAGTTTGCGCAATGGCGTGCGCTTGGTGTGACTACTCGAGAGCAATTTTTGATTATTTGCACGCCACTCTTAATCTTTGTCGTCACCGCCTGGTTACTTGCGATTCCTCTAGGTGCCGTCCTGAGCTGGCTATTAATTCAGAAGCTGAATATTGTTAGCTTCGGTTGGAGCATGCCAATGCTGTGGAAAATGGCCCCTGCCTGGCAACTGGGTGGGGTAGTTTTAGTGATCGTTATTGTTACCTTGCTATTGTCCTTGTTGCAATTGCGACGGCGGTTGCCTGATGCCTTGGCTGAATTGGGGGAGCTCTCGTGAAGTTAGTCGTTACCTTAGGGTTATTTTTTTGGTCATCGCTTTTTTTCTCTCAGCTTGTTGTCGCTCAAGATGTTTTTCAAGTCTTGCGCGACAGTGATGTGGGCTATGCTGAAGTTAAACGTGGGGTGCCTTTAATCTTTCCGCAAGACCATTTTCCTCATCCGGATTATCGTATCGAGTGGTGGTATATGACGGCTAACTTGAAAGACCAACAAGGACAGGACTGGGGCTTGCAATGGACACTATTTCGACAATCGTTAAGTCCAGATGGCAACCTCGAAGGCTGGGATAGTGATCAAATATGGATGGCTCATGCAGCGGTTACGACACCCGATAAACATATTTTTGCAGAACGGTTTTCACGCGGCGGGATCGATCAGGCAGGTGTTAATAAATTGACTGGATCAAACGGATTTGATGCATGGATAGATGATTGGCGTTGGCAGTCGGCTAGCGACACACTATTCCCATCAACATTAGAATTTAATGTTGGCGAACACAAAGTCAGTTTAGAGCTCAATAGTAAAGACGACTGGGTATTGAATGGTGATGCTGGTTTCAGTCAAAAATCAGCCCAGGGGCAAGCTAGTTATTATTACAGCCAACCCAATATTACCCTAAAGGGGACTATTAAAATTAAGGGTAAAACGACCAGTCTATCGGGTAATGCCTGGTTAGACCGAGAATGGAGTTCGCAAGCATTAGCACAAAACCAAAAAGGTTGGGACTGGTTTTCATTGCACCTAAACGATGGAAGCAAGCTAATGGTGTATCAACTCCGGCACGACGCTGATGATAAATTAAACGGCGATTTACTAAGCACGGATGGATTGAGTGCAAGCGAACTAACCGGTGAGAACTGGATTAGTGGAAGCTGGATTGATACGAATGGAGAGGTAACGCACCTAGGAAAAGATGATATCAAGCTGAACTCGATAGCGGACCGTCAAATCGAAATCAAAAATGGTAGACCTATAACGCTACCCTTAGACTGGTCGATTAATCTAACGACATTAAATCGAAGCTTCACTATAAAACCTCTCTATGATCAACAATGGTTAGCCACGAGCTTTCCTTATTGGGAGGGTGTTGTATTAGTGACTGACGATAAGGATCTAAATGTTGGAAGTGGTTATATGGAATTGACGGGTTATCAACTTGCTAATTAAAAAAGACATCCACTAATCGAAGTGTTTTCTGAAGATTGAATGCAATTATTAAAGCAAGTGCGTTTGGCCACAGCAAACGTATTAAGGTGGAATAGTAAATGAAGTGCTGAGAGCCTGAGTTTATGAATAGTTTGTAAAGCACCCCTTCCATATACTTTGGTGCAGGTAGGCTTTATTATGAGTAGTCATATTATCTGACGCATCCTACACATGAAATTTCTCAAAGCAGTTCGGCTTGATGACTCAGACGCCCATGTCTACGCTGCTGAGGGCGGTGCCGCTGAGGATGGTGAATGGATGGTTTCTGGCGGGTATGCAGTTTGCGATCTGGCCACGGGTCACCGAAGTACACCTTGCCACTGCGGCACCTCGTTTGTTTCCGTCGGGTCGTATGGTCGCTGCACAATTGCAGAAGTCTGCCACATCGAGCCACACGAATACGAGGGTATCCAAAAAGAACTCATTCGGTATTTTATGGAGGTTCTTGGTGCGCCATCGCCGAAAGCAGCTCGCGAAGCAGCAGATGACGAATGCGCTTATACCGCTGAACTGGCAGCAGGATTCCCGAATGAAGTCTGGATTAGCGTGGACCGCAAAGCGGCAGAAGAGGGTATTGGTGAACGTTACTCGGTATACAAACGCCTAATGATCGGTGCTCACAAAATTTGAGGATGGTTAGCCCAAAAACGGATGGGTCTTCAAATAGAACCACTAGCACCAATGGACTTTATAATGAATCGCGTTTTTTTGCAGGGCAACCCAATAAAACCGTCAAAGTATTCCGACGATGCACTAAGTATTAGATGTAAATTCAATTTCAAAATCGAGATTTAAATGGATAACTAAGAAGAAGATTGTAATGAAATTAGGAAAGAAAATGAGATCTTGCTAAATGAATTTGGAGCTTGGCTTGATGCCTCAGATTTATCAAAAAAAGTAATTGAGAAGCATATTTCGAATATCGATTTCTACATAAACGACTATTTACTTTACGAGGATACAACTGAGGCAAAAGATGGTGCTAATACAGTTAGTATGTTTCTTGGTTATTGGTTCATTAAAAAAGTAATGTGGGCAAGTCAATCATCAATTAAGAGCAATGCCGTCTCGCTTAAAAAGTTCTATAAATTTATGCATGAAAAAGAATTTATAGGTACTGAGGATATAAATGAATTAGAACTTACTATCAAGGAAGGTATGTCTGAATGGTTGGCTACACTAGAGCGCTATGATAATCCATCGCTTGAAAGTGTATGGTAGGAACTGAATAAAAGATAGGCGATCTCTTCAATTGGGCCCCTGACCAAAAAGGCTGGGACTGGTTATTACTGCATTAAGACGATAGTAGCCAACTGATGGTTTTTCAACTGCGGCACGAATCGAGGGATCACTAGATTAGTGGTAGCTTGATTGAACCAACAAGTGAAGCCACTATTCTGGGCAATAATTTTACCCGCGGTAAATCTCAATTGGCCTATTAAAACGCTTTACGACGAGCAATGGCTAGCTAACAGTTTTCCCTACTGGAAAGCCGTTTTTTAGTGAGATAAGATAAAGGGAAAAGCGTTAGAAAAGGTTATATGGAATTGACCGGCTTTCAATCCGAGCATTAAAGACACGGCAACCATCAATGATTATTATTCTACATAACTCAGTGGGCTGGTGAAAAAGGGATTAATTGGGAGTGGATAACGAGCCGTGATCATAGTAAAAATGATCGCTTGTTTGTCAATATAATTAGAGGTGATAAAGTTGGATATTAATAATTTAAAAGTAATGGCGGCTCAAGGTAACCAGGATCGCCGCGAATTTATCAAGCGAGCAGCCGCTTTAGGTATCGCTGCTCCTTTTGCAAGTAGTCTGCTGTCACAATCTGTGCAGGCAGCAACGCCGAAGAAAGGTGGCAAATTCATTATCGGTATGGCTTACGGATCAACCACTGATTCATTAATCCCTGGCGCGAATGAAAATGGCTTTATAGCCTGTGTATCCTATGCCTTTCAGAATCAGTTAACCGAGATTGACCCTGATGGCAAAACAATACCAGAACTCGCTGAAAGCTATGAAGCCAGTGCTGATGCTAAAGTATGGACATTTAAGTTACGTCAAGACGTCGAATTTCATAACGGGAAAAAGATGACCGCTGATGACGTCATCCCTTCATTCAACTTCCATCGAGGTGAAGGGACTAAATCGGCTGGAAAAGCGTTCCTAAAACCTGTTGAGAGCATTACCAAAAAAGGCCCGTACGAATTCGAATTTAAACTGAAGGAAGGAAATGCCGATTTCCCATCCATAGTCAGTAGCGGCCAATTTCCCATTGTGCCGGCAACAGATGGCGTCATTGACTGGCAGTCTAATATAGGTACAGGTGGTTATATATTGGAAAATTTTGAGCCAGGTGTTCGTGCAACGCTGAAACGAAACCCTAACTACTTCAAAACTGGGCGGGCCCATTTCGATGAAATTGAAATGATATCGTTAATCGATACCACCGCTAGACAAAATGCGATGATGAATGGTGAAGTACACGCCATTAGCCGAGTCGACCCAAAAACGGTTCACTTGATGAACCGAGTGCCCAATTTGAAAATTGTCGAATCGACTGGCACCTTGCATTACACATTTCCGATGCGTGTCGATAACGCACCTTTTGATAACTATGATTTACGCATGGCTGTCAAATTGTCGGTCGATCGAGAGCAACTGGTTAAAAAGATATTATTAGGCCATGGTGCACTGGGCAATGATCACCCAATCTCCACTGCTAATCCTTACCACAACAGCAGTCTGACGCAACGTAGTTATGATCCTGATAAGGCGCGTTTCCACTTAAAGAAAGCGGGTATGGAAGGCATAAAGTTAGACCTAAGTTCATCAGACGCAGCATTCGCTGGCGCGGTAGATGCTGCGTTATTGATGAAAGATTCGGCAGCTAAAGCCGGATTAAATATCAATGTTATACGTGAACCAAAAGATGGGTACTGGTCCAATGTCTGGAATAAAAAGCCTTGGGCTGCCTGCTACTGGAGTGGTCGCCCAACCGAAGACTGGATGTTCTCTGCGGCTTACACCGCTGGTGGCGAATGGAACGATACAGCCTGGCACACAGGTGCTCCGGCCGATCGTTTTAACAAACTAGTGGTACAGGCACGAGCGGAACTAAACTCCGAGAAACGTCGGGAGTTGTATTGGGAATGCCAATCTATTGTGAATGATGATGGCGGTGCATTGGTACCGATGTTTGCTAATTACATCATGGCAGTCGATAAAAGAGTAGCCTACGGCAAGCTGGCCGGAAACTTTGACTTTGATGGATACAAATTAGCGGAACGTTGGTGGTTTGCTTAAGCCTTACAGATAATGGCTTTTAAGGGTAGCGTAATTCCGCTACCCTTTTTTATCTGCCTTCTTTATTTACTCGCTCAACTCAATCCAATAGGGTTTATGATCCGACCCTGTTGCTTCAATATCAACCCACGCTTTCAAAACCAGTGGCGATAATTCGGCACTAATAAAGCAATAATCCAGTCGCAGTGGATGTCCGGGTGCTCGATCGATTGGATCAGGCCACCAGGAGAGGGGATTACCCGTTTTATCTTTGGCAACGGCCCAGCTGTCAACCAAGTCTCCACTGTGCATTCCTCGCCCATACAGCAGGTCGAATGGACCGGCAAATTGGAGGTATTCGAGACTGTCCTCTGTGCTGTTAAAATCACCCATAATCATCGTGTATTTTGGCACAGGCGGGTAGGATTCTCCATTACTCCAGTCGCACACTTCAAAATTCTCTGCCTCTACTGGATCCGAATAATGGCCATTTAATGTCATTACGCCGCCGGCCTCTCGAAGTTGGCGACTACTCGTGAGTAAACTTTCAATTTGTAACAGTCGCTCGCGAGTGGAAATGGAAGACAGGTGAATCGAATATACCTGCAAGGTGCCTAGTGGTGTATCGATAACGCCTTCAAGTGCGCCCGTTGCCATATTAAGCATATTTAAAGTGCCAATTTGAGGGAAAGCAATAGTACGCACAGAAACAATAGGCCAGCGTGAAAGCAGCATGGTTCCAAATTGCCGACGCCGATTGATTACATGTTTTTGATCACCTATCTCACTTGCGTCAACATCGAATGACGGACAATACGACCAATAGTATTCTGGCAGTAGCTTCCCAATTTCTTCTGGTTGATCAACCATGCCACTGCGGCGCCAATTTTTTTCAACTTCCTGCAATGCGATAACATCGGCGCCACGCACGGTATCCGCGATTCTTTTCAAATTAAACTGGTTGTCTAAACCTAAACCATAGCGGATGTTGTAAGTTACTATTTTCATGGTTAAAATTTCCTTGCTTAAAAAGGCAAATGTGATTTCTGCACTGAATTTTCAGATTCAGGTATTGATTGAACTTTATGCCATTTAAGACAATAGTATTGGCGTTTAATAAAGCAGGCCCACAACAATAATTTTAAACTGGAACGGACAAAAAGTTGAGCCCAATTAACACTAAATTATATAGCCCAATATCACATCAAGGTTTTAGTCGTGCCTCCATTTAGTAGCATCGACTTACGGTCGATCCGAATCGATCGTGAACAACAGGAAACAATTTTTAGCCAACTATGTAGCCAGCTGCGCGATATGGTTTTAACGGGTGCATTACCGTTAGAGGCACGGTTGCCGTCAACCAGAAATTTAGCGACAGAAATCGGGACCTCTCGTATAACGGTTCGGGAAGTCTACGAGCAGCTAACCGCAGAGGGATTCTTAATATCAGCAGTTGGCAAAGGCACCTTCGTTAGTCATACCCCAAGGTTGCTGGAAAACATATCTTCGAACAAGACATCGACCGCAAAAGAAAATACGAAAAATGTCGATGAAGAGAAAACTGCCGCTATTAGTAATATATCTTTACGTGCAAAAGCTTTCCTTTCTATAACCTTTGCAGGCTCATCCAGAGAACCGTTACCTTTTAACCCCGCCATTCCAGACCTCTCGCTTTTTCCCACTTCAAAATGGAATAGTGTTGTTAAGAAAAGTTTATTAAATCACAAATATGATTCGATGGACTACGGGGACCCTTTAGGCTTCCTGAAATTAAGAGAAGCTTTAGCTCATTACCTAAGGCTTTCTCGAGGAATTCGGTGTGATTCTGATCAGATTATTATTACAGCTAGCTCAGAACAAACGATCAGAAGGACGTTATTTATGTTGCTCGATCCAGAGGACAGTGTTTGGTTTGGAGAACCCGGCATATATTCACGCCGTTACGCGTTTACAAGTTCAAGCGCGAAAGTAGTGACAGTACCAGTGGACGATCAGGGTGTGGTGATGGATTCCATTTACCAATATGGCCGAAAGGCGAAGCTAGCTTACGTTTTACCCTATCGTCATTATCCACTGGGTATAACCATGTCGTTACCACGACGGCTTGAATTACTAAAATGGGCAAACGAAAATAATAGCTGGATTCTGGAAGATGATTTTTCTAGTGAGCTGGGATCAACAGATCATACACCACCACCGATTCACTCTCTCGATATAAACCAGCGCGTTATTTATATGGGCGGATTCAGTTTGACTCTATTTCCTGGTCTACGGTTATCCTATGTTGTTTATCCGAAATCATTATTAAAGGCTGCTAAGAGTATCGCGAAATCAGAAATAGCAGTGTCAACAGTCTTACAGCCGGCTCTGGCAGACTTTATAGCGAATGATCACTACACTTCTCATATTAGAAACATGCGAAAAATATATCAACGTAGAGAAGACTTTTTAGTTGATTACCTTAAATCTAAAATAGGGCCGGATTTTTTAATCAGTGGTATTGGCGGTGGTACAAACGTCGTACTCAATTTGCCGAGGGGCGTTTCAGATGTTGAGATAAGTCAATCATTAGCGCATGAACATATTATAGCCTACCCAATACCGAGTTATAATTTGGGGAAAGCACCAGACTCAAATGTTAGAAATGGATTGATACTAGGGTTCGCCTGTAGTTCTCGATATCAACTTGAAAAGAGTGCCAAGATCTTGATAAGTAAACTTGAATATTCGGCCTAATGCCAAGGCTGATAACCCTTTATTATAGACAATTAACCCGCTAGTCTAATCAGATGACCAGTACAGAAGAAAGTAAAACCGTTCATCAGGCTATTATTGTCGTAGCCCTTGGCTTCCTTGCGCTTGCATTGGCATTCTCGGCACGTGCTGCCTTAGGATTGGCAATGCCAATCTGGGAAAGTGAGTTGGGCTGGACTCGAGGGAATGTTTCCAACGTTACTGCAATTACGTTGTTAATCATGGCGGCTGTCGCGCCTGTTTCGGGCTTTATACTCGACCGTAAAGGTCTTCGGTTTACTTTGTTATTCGGCCTAGTAGCGGTCTTCATATCCTGCGTTGTTATCAGTATCGCCCAGAGTGTCTGGGTGCTATTGATTGGTTTTGGCGTTATTGGTGGCGTAGGATTTGGCATAATTGCAACGCATGTCGTTGCGTCTGCAGTGGCTCGCGTTTATCCCCAAAAGGTAGGCCTTGCTTCTGGTATTGCGACATCGGTTCTACAGCCGGGCAGTTTTTAATTGTACCGATAATCGCGTTCGTTTTCGCGTCATTTAGCTGGCGTTGGGGATTTGTAGGCATTGCAGTCGGTGTTGCTTGCTTGATTCCTTTTGTTTGGTGGGTGCCGAATGAAGCATCGGCCGAGAATGACACCTCTGATTTGAAATCGACTATTAAAACATTACTTTCTACTCCGGTTTTCCATTTGTTATTCTGGAGTTACGTCATCTGTGGTTATACAACCACGGGCGTTATCGAAACGCATTTAATACCGTATGCTTCTTTTTGTGGTTTTAAACCGATACCGAGCGCAACTGCTTATGGGCTGCTTTCAGCGGTGAACCTGCTTGGCATGATTGGCGTTGGCTGGCTAACCGATAAAATGAATCGACCATTATTGTTGGGGTGTATTTATATTGTTCGTGGATTAACTTTCTGGATGCTGTTTAATATTGGTACCAGCTACGAAACCTTGCTGTTGTTTGTGGTCGTTTTTGGCGTTGTGGATTACTCGACTGTACCCGTTACCGCCAGCTTAGTGGCTAGTCATATTGGCCTTAAGGTAATGGGGTTGACCATGGGCTTACTCTCAGCGGGGTATTCGATCGGTGCTGCCATAGCGGCTTCATTAGGCGGCTACTTTTTTGATAAAGACGCTACTTATGACCTTATCTGGATGAGTTCAATCGCATTAGCAATCATTGCTGGTACCTTGATGTTTTTAATAAAAGATAACCCAGGTATGGAGAAAGGCAATTTGGCGATGGCTGGTTGAGATTGCAGATGAACTCCCGCTACTTCATCACCCCTGCAGATGCAGGGGTCCTAAGATTAGTCGGGGACTGATGAGCTATGAGAGTTAGTTTCCAATTTAAACTAATCGTCGGCGTTACTGGTTTCTGGCATTCGCCAGAATGAAAATATTTATCAGCTAATTTTCTTGAGAAGCCAATTTGGGAGGACCCTTGGTGTTGGTCAGTGTGTCAGCGTTGCTCTGGCGGAATCAGATTGATAGTTTGACTAAACCTATCATGATCTTCTTGAATCACTGGTTTATGAACTGGCTTCTGGCTCGAGGGGTAATTTTCGAGACAGGCACCATTTCGAATATTAAATGTTGGCCTGACTGGTCTTTGGCAGAAACCTCCACCACAATTTGGACACACATTGTGAAGCACTGTTGCTACACATTTTGAACAAAACGTGCACTCGAAGCTACAAATGCATGCGTCTACAGAATTTGCTGGCAAAGCTTTATTGCAATGCTCGCAACTGGGTCGGAGTTCTAGCATGGCTTTTCATCCAAGCTCACTGGTTGACCATGTGGGGTTTTAAGATAAGCTTGTTCCCAATCTTTCCGTTTGTTGTCCATCAGCGTGGCGTCAATTTCACTGTGATCTACTATCATTTTTTCGAGCGTTTTTAGCACGCATTGATAATAAGTTTGTTGGGAATCAACATCTGTTCGGTCCGCCGATTCTTTTAAAGATTGGCCTAAGGCATTTGACCAGTCGTTGGCGCTAAACAGTCCACTTTTGACGAGACTGTCAGCCATTGCCAATGCTTGTGCCTGCCAAACTTCATCGAATACGGGATCGCCATCAGTATCGACCAATGGCTTTAGTGCGGTGTCTTTTGAATCATTAGTGATCATTATTTTGATAGGTCATCGAGGGATAAATAAGTTTCCCACAGGTCTAGAAAAACCTTGTCGTGTTTGTGCTCAGAATCTGGCCAAAGTTCTGCTGTCTCGAAAACAACGGTATACAAATGCTGGTGAGTTTCTCTACCCTGTGCAGATAAATCAGGAAATACGTGCGCACCATTAAGGGCGTGCACTTTTCCAACACGATTTCTCGCATATTGGGGTAACCGAGTATGCCCACTATGACCATGTTGATTAGTAATGACCCGGTTACCGATGGAAAACAGGGGCTTTTGGTTTATTTCAGCATCATAGCGGCAGGCATTTTGTCGATCAGCGATTACTGCGTCAGCTCTTGTCATAGGTTTTGGAGGCGCTTCATTTAGGGGGTTGCTAGCCGAAGCAGAGTGACCTGAACAAACTTCTTCCAAAGTAAAAAAACCGCCGTCTACATAGGTTACAAAATCAGTTTGCACCCAGGTATCAAAGTAAGGCCGACCAAGATAATCAATTGGGGTTATTAATTCACGACAATGTCTCCACCAGTCGATATTAATGTCAGGTGTTCGAGCGCATCTTGATATACCCCACTCACGCGCTTCCCAGTCGTGATTAAAGGGCTTTCCTGTTGCATATAGGTCCACTTCGTCAACATCAATAGCACCATAACCCTGTTTACCACCCACATCATGTATGCCGTCCATTAAGCTTTAACCTCATCTTTTTTCAAGAGATCTCGATCGGTGCCAATCATAGAGTTTCGAGTCACAAGTGAAGCAAGTTCATCCTCGCTTAAGGCGTCGGTATTACTGGGTCGTTGTGGCAAAACCAAATAACGTAATTCTGCTGTGCTGTCCCATACCCGAACTTCAACATCATTTGATATTTGAACACCGAATTCAGCTAATACTCCACGTGGGTCTCGCACAGCACGAGAGCGGTAAGCAGCGGCTTTATACCAAGCTGGAGCAATACCAAGAATTGAAAATGGGTAGCAAGAGCAAAGGGTACAGACCACCAAGTTATGAATTGACTCAGTATTCTCGATGACTTTTAAATGCCCAGTCGCATTCCCAAGATAACCCAGTTCATCAATCGCACTCGAACCATCTTGAACTAACCGTTGCCGAAAATCGGCATCATTCCATGCTTTTGCGACAACATGTGCCCCTCGTTTAGGGCCGATATCTTCAGTATAAGCCTCAATCCATGCATCGATAGATTCAGAGTTGATCAACCCTTTTTCTAAAAGTAGCGTTTCTAATGCCTTTACCCTTAGAGCTGATTCAGAAGGTAAGTGGCTATGTAAGTGCTGGTGAAGTTCAGTTACTTTTTTTGCATTGAATTCAACCATGAGATTGTGACTCCAGATTAATCGTGCCAGTTTAACGATTTATGAATAGAGAAAACAACTCTAATATAAGTTGATATAACAGGAACAGCCTTAATATCGGGTGGGCCTGTTCAATAACTTTACGTCAGGGTGAAGTTTCAGTTTTTTGACATAATAGCTAATGACAGCAAGCGTCTAGCCTAATTGCTGGGCCGCACTCCTGAAACTGTGTTGTCTAACAACCTGAGCAAACACAATCATACACTTTAGCTGTTTAAACAATAATGCCATCGATTCTCAGTCTAAAATTGTATCAATAATTAAATCAGTGTAACTAATAAAGCCATCATTGTTAGTTTTTACTGCCCTGATATAATGGTTTGGAATTAATTAATAAACAAATCTATATTTTAAAGGATCCAATAAATGGCTAAACAAAACATACTAATGGTACTAACTTCTCACTCTGATCTCGGCAGTACCGGTAAGAAAACAGGTTTTTGGATGGAAGAATTTGCTGCACCCTATTATGTTTTTCTGGATGCAGGTGCTGATATCACGATAGCGTCTCCCTCCGGCGGACAACCACCGGTCGATCCAAATAGTCAGTTACCTGATTTTCAGACGGCTGCGACAGCACGATTTGATAGCGATACACAGGCTCAAACAAAATTGGCAGCTACTATTCAGCTAATTGATGTGAATGCCTCTGATTACGATGCTGTATTTTATCCTGGTGGTCATGGACCCTTGTGGGATCTCACTGAAAACACAACCTCTATTCAGTTGATTGAGCAATTCTTAAAGCAACAAAAGCCAGTAGGAGCCGTTTGTCATGCCAGCGCTGTTTTTTTGAATGCGAAAGATGAAACGGGTGAGCCGATTGTTAAAGGACGCGCGGTGACAGGTTTCAGCAACTCTGAAGAAAGTGCCGCTGGTTTGACCGAAGTTGTCCCCTTCTTACTCGAAGATGAATTGATGAAGAAAGGGGGTGATTATCAAAAGGTAGATGATTGGAATGTCTTAGCGGTACAAGATGGGTTAATCATTTCGGGTCAAAATCCTGCTAGCTCAGAAGCTGCAGCGCAAAAAATAATGGCTCACTTAGGCAGCTAATATATTTGATGCTTTTATAGTCTAGAAACTAGCAGCATTACTGAGATCTCATTATAGCTAGGATTAACCGGCCTGTAACACGGCTATAGAATCGGATCAGCAAGTGGAATGCCATTTGTTGATCCGCTTTTACTATCGTTAATGGCGTCTTTGACTTTTGGTGAACGACCATGACTCAAACGAAAACTAACGGTGAGTCAAACTACACTCGCATTATGCTCTCTATAAAAAACCAATCAAATTTTAGATTACCAGGTCCTTGCATCGAAATGAAAACTGTTTTACCTAAGAGATTACTGAATATTTTAGATTTTTAAAAACTACTCACTTAATAACGACGCCCTAAAGGTTATAGCCTGAGCTTTAATCTGTTGAATATCGGCTTCAGTTTTACGTTCTAAATTCTTCAACATAAATCCCATGCGTGGATTACGCTTAAAAGTATCGGCATGTGTGATTAGAAAATCCCAAAATAGCGTTGTAAACGGGCAGGCATCTTCGCCAATCGCTTTAGCAGGATTAAAGCGGCAGTTTTTACAATAGTTACTCATTTTATTAATGTAATTGCCACTGGCGACATAAGGCTTAGACGCCATGATGCCGTTGTCTGCGTATTGGCTCATGCCTAGAGTATTGGGCAACTCTACCCACTCAACTGCATCGACATAAATAGCTAAATACCATTGATGAATCTGTTTAGGATCGACGCCATACAGTAGTGAAAACAAACCCGTTACCATTAACCGCTGAATGTGATGAGCATAACCATACTTCAACGTTTGTTTAATACTTTGATGCAGGCAGGTCATATCTGTGTCGCCCGTCCAGTAAAAGTCGGGCAGATTCTGTTGAGCATTTAAAGCATTCATCTCTACCCAATCGGGCATGTGTAACCAATATAAACCGCGAACATATTCTCGCCAACCGAGAATTTGCCGGATGAAACCTTCTACAGCAGCCAGCGGTGCACCATTTTCTCGATGGTGCTTTTCTGCTGTTTGTATTACTTGCAGTGGATGTAATAATTTTAAGTTTAAGGCAGATGAAATCAGCGAATGATTTAAAAATGGTTCGTTCGTCCACATCGCATCTTGGTAGTCACCAAAATTATCTAAACAGTGATCAAAAAAGCGCTCTAATGACTGCTGCGCTTGTTGTGGTGTGACTGACCAATAAAGCGTTATTAGTTCTCCTGGGTGGTCAGGGTATTCCTTGTTAACTAAATCAATGACTGCTTGGGTAATTTTATCTGACGCCCATGAAATGGTTGATGGTACATTTTGAGGCCCCTCTTTTTTAAAGGCTTTGCGGTTTGATTGGTCATAATTCCATTGCCCGCCCAATGGATTTTTTTCATCTTCCATTAATACTTGATACTTTTTACGTAATTCTCGGTACCAATATTCCAAACGTAATTGCTTTTTACCTTCTGCCCAGTTTTTGAACTCTTGAGGGGTGGAAAGAAAATGTTGATCGTTTAATTGCTTAAAGGGAACTTGATGTTTTTTACACGTATTGACGAGCGATTCAGTCACTCGATAATCACCGGGCGTTACAAAGCAGACTTCTTGTGGTTTTTCTCTTTGTAAAGTATCGGACAAAGCATCCGCAAGACTTTCGAAAGGATGGTCTTTTAAAGCCTGATATATCAGTGGATATTTTTTCTCACGCAACTCTTCTGCAAAATGTCGCATTGATGATAAAAAAAGCGCTATACGCTGCTTATGTGACCAGACGTGTGTGGATTCTTGTCTAACTTCTGCCATCCAAAAACAATCATTGTCACTATCCACATCATTGAAAAGTAGGGAATGACGATCAAGTTGATCCCCTAAAATAAGGTTAAGCCTTCGCATTGTGAGTATCCAGATTTTTAAACCTTTGTTTATTTCGCCGACAACGTTCAGAACAATATTTAACGTCGTCCCAACAATCTTGCCATTTCTTACGCCATAAGAAAGGTTTGTCACAAACCAAACATATCTTGCTATCTAGATGTATTTTCTTATGGGCCATGTTCAGTTATTAATAGATTATTTAAAATAAAGAGAGCTGGTTTGTTTCAATTGCAGCTTTTACTATATTCTTCTTAGTCTGACGTTTACGTCTACTACCATGCTTGGTATTAAGAGCCTTGGCTTGTTCATAAAATTCAGGGTGTTGTTTTTTAAAGTCAGTAAATCGGGCACGAGCTTCACGTAAAGCTAATATATGATCAACTATGGGTTCGGCATAATCTTCTCCAATGACACAGCCACTTTGTTGTTGGGTATCTAAAGGCATTGTCCATGGTTCATGTATGAAGTTATCAAAGTATTGAGATAGCTCAGGTACCCAGCGTTTAATAAAGATGCCTTTCGGATCTTGATCTTGGGATTGTTTTACGGGGTTATAAATCCGCATCGTATTGATACCCGTTGTACCTGACTGCATTTGTATTTGGCTGTAATGTATTCCAGGTTCATAATCAGCAAAACACTGGGCTAAATGCCAAGCAGGTCGTTTCCAATGCAACCACAATTGGTAAGATGAAAACGACACTAGCATTGCCCGCATTCTAAAATTGAGCCAGCCAGTATGGCGCAAACAACGCATACAAGCATCGATAAAGGGATAACCCGTATTGCCTGTTTTCCAGGCCTGGAAATAATCTTCATTAAACTCATCTTCACGCAAGCCATTGAAAATTTGTAACATATTATGCGTTTCAAACAGGGCTTCGGTTTCGAGTTTTTGCATGAAATGACAATGCCAATGTAAACGGCTGTCGAAAGAGCGTAGAGACTTTTTCCAAGTCGTATTTAATTCTGGCTTGTTAACATGCTTCCTTAACTTTTGAACGATTTCTCTTAAGGACAGCGTGCCAAAAGTAATATGTGGACTGAGGCGAGAGCAGCTATTAAAGGCCGTTAAAGGGGAGGACATGTGATAGGAATATTGCTTTCCACGCTCCAAAATAAAGCTGCTAAAGCATTGTAGACCCTGACTACGACCACCTTTCTGTAGACGTTCATTTTCATCATCTTCGAGTAACTCTAGGCCAAGTTCAGGCAGTGCGAAGGTAATGTCCATGGACTCTATTTTAGTTAATAAAGCGGGTGCTATAGATTTTTCACGAGCCATATATCTTTCCCAATAATATGACCAATGATCTCGATTATTGAAACGCCGAAATACACCAAATGCTTCATGCTCATGCCACTTAATTTTCTTTTTGAGACACCAGATGGTGACATCTTTATCACGTTGATAAGTCCATAAATTACCACTTTCTTGGTGTGAGTAAAGTTCAACAATATTAAAATGTTTATCCAATTTATCTAAGACCTGGAGCATGTCACCGTGTTCAATCAACAAACCTTGTCCGAGCTTCGTTAAAGACTGGTTTAGTTCTAAAAGGGAATGGCTAATAAAACGCCAATGGCGAGCTGAACTATCAGGTAATTTCCAATAGTCTGGTTCAACAACATACAAAGGCAGCACTTTAATGCCCTTATAATGGCTATTTGCAGCCATAGATAAGGGTGCATGATCATGGATTCTTAGATCACGTTTATACCAAACAATGGCGATAGATTCATTGGGAGTACTGCTCATTGACCCATTATATATAAGTTACTTATAACTATGTGTTACAGTTTTAATTCTTTTAAAAATGTTGAATTTAATGAACCAGAAAGATCTCGCAGGGTCTGATATTAGTAGAATTATTGAAATGGCGTGGGAAGACCGAACACCGTTTGAAGCAATATTAGAACAATTTAAATTATCAGAGCCGCAAGTGATTAAGATTATGCGAAGCCACATGAAAGCCTCAAGTTTTCGGATGTGGCGTAAACGTGTTAGCGGTAGAAAAACCAAGCATCTTAGTCAGCGTAGTTTTAAAGTGGGACGCCATGTTTGTCCAACTCAGCGACTTCGTTAAGTATCTTAGTCATTAACAGAATAGCTTATTTAAAGAATGAAACTAACAAAAGACAATATCACGGCACTAGAAACTCACGAAAGAGTGCTATTTATTAATTCACTTTCTGGCTTTAAAAGTGCGAATTTAGTTGGTACTGCCGATGCACTTCGGCATAGCAATTTATCAATCGTATCCTCAGTGGTACATTTAGGCGCAAACCCGCCATTATTGGGAATGGTAATGCGCCCTCACACCGTGTCCAGAGGCACCTTAGAGAATATTCTTGAGGTTGGGTTTTATACACTTAACCATGTGCATGAAGCTATATATCAACAAGCGCATCAGACTTCTGCAAGATACCCAGCAGATGTTTCAGAATTTGATGAGGTCGGTTTTACAGAGCAATGGGAAGATGGTTTAAACGCGCCTTTTGTAAAAGAAAGCCGTATCAAAATGGGCATGAAGTTTCGTGAAAAGCATACCTTAGGCATCAACGGCACTGAGTTTGTCATTGGTGAAATAATCAGCATTGAAATGGCAGATGAATTCGTTGCAAAAGATGGCTTCGTTTCCCTCGAAAAAGCCGGTACAGTCGCAGTCAGTAGCCTAGATACTTATCACTCAACTAACACGCTAGCTAGCCTCAGCTATGCAAAACTAGAAGATAAACTGACGGTAATAAATCGGGATAATGGCACTTCATTATCAATTACTGATAATCGAAAAGCGCCTGATACAAGTCCTGGATGCGTGCTGGTAATAGCCGCTAGTGGCGGTATTGGAGAGGCTTACTGCAAGAGTATACTGGCTCAATTCCCGAATGTTCAGTTAATTAGAATGGCCCGTGACGTGGAAAAGTTATCGCCGTTGGCCGCTAATGTGCTAGATATTGAAGTCGACCTCAGTGATGATGATAGCATTGATAATGCAATTTCAGTGCTACCCCAAGATGCCCCTATTGATTGGATTTTTGTGGCTTCAGGCTGGTTGCATGATGAGCAAATGAAGCCTGAGAAAACTTATCGCAATTTGACGAGGAAGCAATTCCTCCATTCTTACAATATTAATGCGGTTGGACCGGCTATATTCGTTAGTCACTTATTGGCTAAGGTGGATAAAAAGCATCCCCTCAAAATAGGCGTTTTATCTGCCAGAGTGGGCAGTGTTAGTGACAATCGTTTAGGTGGTTGGCATTCATATCGTGCGAGTAAATCGGCGCTGCATATGTTGATTAAGAATATTGCGATTGAATGTAACAATACCCGAAAGCCAATTACTATCGTCGGTTTACAACCAGGTACAACTGATACTGCATTGTCTGCGCCATTCCAAAAGAACTTAACTGCGGCACAATTACAAACCCCTCAATTTACGGCTGAGCATCTCATTAAAGTAATGAACGTTTTAGAAAAAGATGATTCAGGCAAGTTGTTTGATTTTGAAGGTTTCCCATTTGAACCATAATTGGTTATAAAAAATCTTCGCAAGTTAGGGTTAGACCAATGTCGCAAGTGATAATTATCTGACTATAATAGAAATCTATTCATGTCCCTAGTGACGTCTACTACCTATTAGTTACTACAAGGCGAGCTCGACTAATCATGCTGGCTTCTGAATCGTGACTAGAGGCTTGATAACCTTCAATCACGCCGACATACTCATCGTAATAACTAACATGAAACCCTGCTACCGCTTCGTATAATGCGTTCGGTGCCACCCTAAAGTCAGCATTTTTGGGACCAATAAAAGCACCACTGTCATTGTCGCAAGCCAAATGCTCTTCGCACAGTAGGTAACCACCGGGCGCAAGTTGATCACACAAACGGCGGATAAGCAGAAGATCGACGTACCACATGACGATTATCAAGTCGTATTTTTGATTAAAATCATAGGGTTGGTCTAAGTCATGCTGAATCCAGTTAATATCAAGCTCATCTTCATCCGCTTGTTGACGGGCACGCTTTAGGCCAACTTTCGAAACATCAATAGCATCAACCTGAAAGCCAGCTTCAGCTAGAAAGATCGACTTTTGACCCAAGCCACAAGCCACGTCGAGCGCATTGCCAATGCTCACTCGATCAATCCATTGTGTTATAAACTCACCTGGTTGAGCGCGTTTTCGATGACTGTCTTCGGCATATCGCTGGTCCCACTTACTGCGATCTTCTTCACTCATGCTAATACTCTCGTTTTTTGATGATTAATGTCGACGTTCCAAATTGGAGCACTAAGCAATACTGTCCAAAATAGGCTTTATCCAAGCTTTATTTAGATGAATGTCGGCATCGCTTAACCCAGTCAATTCATAGGGTAAAACAAGCCACTCATTATATTCGTGAAGATAATAGTCAGGCACTGAATGCACCTGATTGAGCTTAGGTTTGTAATAAGGTACAGCGACTCTAACTTCTTTGGGCATGTTTTTTTTGGTCTTTGCTTTCAATCGTTTAACCACGGCAGCGACATTCCGACCGGTGCCATAAACATCATCAACAATCAAAAGGTTGTCGGTTGCATTCATATTTTCAAACAAATATTGCAGTCCATGAGCACGAATTTCGTTATCACTATTGAGTTGTTTTAGGTAATCACTCATCCCTCGATATGAAGTACGAATCGCAATATGGTCTGTCTTGATGCCTAAGTATTGCAAGCATTCCTGAACATAAATACCGACCGCTGAGCCACCCCGCCAGACACCAACAATAAAGTCAGGTCGATAGCCACTTTCATAAATCTGTACGGCTAGACGAAATGAATCTTCGAGTAACTCTTGCTCTTGAATGAATCGTTTGTTTACGGAATGCTCTTCCACGAAGTTGATGCCCTCCCATTTGAATCCGGTTATGATACTCGTATTATAGAAATTCGAATCAATCAATGACTGAAAAACTCTATTTATCCGCACAGCAGTTACTAGAAGATTCCTTTCGTCTTGGTGCAAAAATAATCCAACATGGTTTTCGGCCGACGATAATCATCGCTATCTGGCGTGGAGGCACGCCAATGGGGATTGCAGTTCAGGAGCTTCTGGCCTACCACGGCATTGAAACTGATCATATAGCAATAAGAACGTCATCTTATTCAGGTATCGATGCTCGATCCAGCAGTATCCGGGTTCACGGCATGAACTACCTGATCAAAAACTGTTGTCAGGAAGACCGATTGCTTATTGTTGACGATGTCTTTGACACCGGGCACACCATTAACACGGTTATTGAACATTTGCGGGCTAAAGCACGACTCAATACTCCGCACGATATTCGAGTTGCTGTGCCTTACTACAAGCCGACTCGAAACCAAGTCGATTTCGCCCCTGATTATTACTTGCATGAAACTGAGGAATGGCTGAAATATCCACATTCGCTCGAAGGGTTGAGCGTAGAGGAAATTAAAATGCATCGCCCAGAATTATTTGCGATTATCAAAGACCATGTTTAAGGCATTTATAGCGTCATGATGATTCCAACTAAGAGTTGTATTTGACCTTAGCTCGGCTAAAATAACTCAATATCGATTTTTCAACAGAATATAATGTGCGGCAGACGTTACTAGATTAGTTTTTTCTGCTTCAGTCAGTGGACGTATTTTTTTTGCAGGGCTGCCATAATACAAAAAACCAGATTCAAGGCGTTTACCTGGTGGTACCAGTGAGCCAGCGCCAAGCATGACTTGATCTTCAATAACCGCATTATCCATAACGATTGATCCCATACCAATTAAGCATTGATTACCGACACGGCAACCATGTAATAAAACCTTGTGGCCAACCGTGACCTCATCACCCACATGTAATTCGGCACCAGCTGTCAGCGGAAGCTTGATGTAAGAAACGTGTAAAACTGAACCGTCCTGAATATTGGTATTATTACCAATGCGGATAATATTCACATCAGCACGGATTACCGTTAGCGGCCAGACTGAGCAATTTTCGCCAATCACAATGTCGCCAATCAGGACGGCAGTATCATCAATGAAACTCGATTCACAAATAATTGGAGATACAGCCTCAAAATCTCTTATCATAACGGTTCCTGACAGTGGGTTATTTGGTCGGTATAGTAGCGAAAAAATGAAAGCCTGAGTCACTAATTAGTACGATTGGAATGAAAGTAAAAATATTAACTAAACTTCAACTTTATTCTGAGTTGATACGTCTCGAAAAGCCCATTGGTATTTATCTACTTTTGTGGCCAACGCTATGGGCATTAGCCATTGCTGGTGAGGGTTCGCCCGATGGTTGGATACTGTTTGTTTTTATTGCGGGGGTGGTTTTAATGCGCTCGGCGGGTTGCGCGATAAATGATTATGCCGACCGTAAAATCGACCTGCATGTAGAACGAACCAAAAACAGGCCGTTGACTAGTGGCAGGATGACGTCTAAAGAAGCATTAGGGGTATTTTCTGTACTGTGCTTAATTGCATTCGCGCTTGTCCTCAGCCTTAATACATTGACCATCGCATTATCGATTGGCGGAATATTACTCACGGCCAGTTACCCTTTCATGAAACGCTATCATTACTTGCCGCAGGTACATCTGGGTGCTGCGTTTGGATGGGCTGTGCCAATGGCTTTCGCGGCGCAAATTGAAGCCGTACCGAAACAGGCTTGGTTAATTTACGTTGCAACAATAGTTTGGACTACCGCTTATGACACAATGTATGGCATGGCCGACCGGGAAGAAGATTTAAAGCTCGGCATGAAATCAACCGCTATTTTATTTGGTGAATATGACCGAGCAATTATTGGCTTATTACAAGGACTGTTTATCCTGACGCTTTGGTTAGTGGGTATTGATTTGGAATTTTTATCTATTTATTTTTATGCTTTATTACTCGCTGCTGTTTTTTTAGCTTATGAGCAATTGATGATCATCTATCGAGTACCGGAATATTGCTTTAATGCTTTTTTACATAATCATTGGGTTGGTGCAATTGTGTTTTTTGGCATTATTGGGCATTACTATTTTATATAGGGTCTAGCTAGTGTAAATGGCATCTTTAAAGACTGACCTAATCTTTTTTTGGTGGACTCACTATGGTGGATATTAGTTTTAAATTTAGCAAAATAAAAATGTTTACCTTGGCAAGATCACCATGCTAGTATTATTGGACTTGTCGGGGTGCCATATGGCTGAGATCAAACCCGTGAACCTGAAGAGGCTAGTACCTCCGTAGGAAACAAGACGTCATTCGCAGTTATTTTTTAGTGCGTGTGCTCCTGACAGGATTTTAATTTTTTAAATTTTAATTCTTTCATTAGGAGATTAACATGCCAACTTCCCCAGTAAACCAGCTCGACACTTCAACCCGACCCGGCATTACCACGAAGCCTATTCCGGGCTCTAAAAAAGTTTATATCACTGGTAGTCGATCGGATATTAAAGTTCCCTTTCGTCAAATTACCCTAGACCCAACACCAGTTAAAGGACGCGATGGTGTCGAGACTTTAATTGCTAATCCTCCCGTTAATGTTTACGACACATCAGGCCCCTATACAGACCCGTCTATCACCATTGACCTGGAAAAAGGCCTGCATCCATTAAGATCAGATTGGATTAAGGACCGTGGTGATACCGTTCAGCTTGAAAGTTTTAGTTCAAACTTCACTCGAGAACAAACCGAAGCGAGTGACTGCACCCAAGTATTTCAAAATAGAGCGTCGCCTCGTCAAGCAAAACAGGGGCAATGTGTTACTCAGTTGTACTACGCGCGTCAAGGTATTATCACTGCAGAAATGGAGTACATTGCAATTCGTGAAAATCTGGGTCGATGTGAACAAAGCGGCGAAAAGATGTTCGACACTTCCGACAAAATCACAGCTGAATTTGTGCGCAAAGAAGTTGCCGAAGGTCGGGCTATTATTCCAGCCAATATCAATCATCCTGAATCAGAACCGATGATTATAGGTAGAAATTTTCTGGTTAAAATTAATGCCAATATCGGAAATTCAGCTTTAGGTTCTTCAATTGAAGAAGAGGTCGAAAAATTAATATGGGGTATTCGTTGGGGAGGTGATACAACGATGGATTTATCAACGGGCAAGAATATTCATCAAACCCGCGAATGGATTATTCGTAATTCACCCGTTCCAATCGGCACTGTCCCGATTTATCAGGCTTTGGAAAAATGTGATGGAATTGCAGAAAATTTAAGCTGGGAGTTGGTGCGTGACACGCTTATTGAACAAGCAGAGCAAGGTGTTGATTACTTTACGCTTCATGCCGCTCTTAGGTTGCATCACATTCCACTGACAATCAACAGAACAACTGGCATCGTGTCTCGGGGTGGTTCTATTATGGCTAAATGGTGTCTTGCACATCATCAGGAAAATTTTCTTTATACTCATTTTGATGAAATGTGCGAAATCATGAAAGCCTATGACATTTCCTTTTCACTGGGTGATGGATTACGCCCAGGCAGCATCGCTGATGCAAATGATGAAGCTCAATTTGCCGAATTGGAAACTATGGGAGAACTATGCAAAATGGCTTGGAAGCATGATGTGCAAGTGATGATTGAAGGCCCTGGCCACGTCCCAATGCATAAAATAAAAGAGAATATGGATAAGCAATTGGAAATATGTAACGAGGCACCTTTCTATACACTAGGACCTTTGGTTACCGATATTGCACCAGGTTATGATCACATCACTTCAGGCATAGGAGCTGCCATGATTGGTTGGTATGGTTGTGCAATGCTATGTTACGTGACGCCCAAAGAACACCTTGGGCTGCCCAATAAAGACGATGTGAAAACTGGTATTATCACCTACAAAATTGCAGCCCATGCGGCTGATTTAGCGAAAGGACATCCCGGCTCTCAAATACGGGATGATGAAATGTCAAAAGCGCGTTTTGAATTTCGCTGGATGGACCAGTTCAATCTCGGATTTGATCCCGATACTGCTCGTGCCTTTCATGATGAAACGCTGCCCAAAGCATCGGCAAAAGGCGCTCATTTTTGTTCTATGTGTGGTCCCAAGTTTTGTTCAATGAAAATTTCACACGAAGTGAAGGAGGCTTATGGGTCCCAACAAGCCATTCAGCTTGAGCAAAACATGAAGATGAAATCCAAGGAATTTATCGAAGCTGGGAGTGAAATCTACCAGCCTATAGATATAGATAAAGCTGGATAACAAGTCCAAATAATAATATTTGTACTAACAAACACTGTGAACGAATTAGGATTTACAGTGTTTGTTAATTAATGATATTAAAATCAGCGCTAACGTCTAATTGCCCCTGGCTTATTTAGATTAATACGCCGTCGCTGTTTGATTTCTCGTAATGAAATGTAGATACCACTCGCACAAATAATCCCGATACCAAGCCAGACTATGGCTGTCGGCAGATAATCAAAAAACAAATAGCTGAGCATGGTTGCGACTATTATCTCAGTATAGTTAAAAGGTGCGACAAGCGATGCTGGTGCGTACTGGCAGGATAGAATCACCAAAAAGTGGCCAGTAGCAGCGATTAACCCAATGGCTGCAAACAGGATAATGGCTTGGCTATCTGGCGGAACCCAAATCATTGGTACCCAAGGAGTTATTGCCACAGTGCCAACAACAGCCGTATAAAAGAGTGTCATTAACGGACTACTACTGGTTGATACCTTCCTTGTAACCAAAATATAAAGGGCATAGCTTAGGCCTGCTATTAATGCATATAACAAGCTAGGCTGAAATGCTGCGCTATTGGGTTGTAACACGATCAGTACCCCAACAAACCCAAACAATGTAGCCAGTAAACGCTTCAGTCCAAACTTTTCACCCAGAATGAAAGGAGAGAGTAGGGTTACGATTAAGGGTGATACAAACAGAAGAGCTAGTGCATTCGGGATTGGGTTAGTTTTGATGCTTAAGAAGAAAAAGAACGTCGATGATAGAAGACAGAGGCCACGAAAAATTTGAATCCACGGATGTTTAGGCATCACCCACCACTTTTCTTTTCGCCAAATTAAAATCGGGATGAGCCAGATCACATTAAATATAAACCTACCCCAGGTAATTTGGAGAACAGGATATTGAGCTGCTAACATTTTGGCAAAAATATCCAATAATGGAATGACCATCATGCCCATAATCATCAAAAAGATGCCGAACATTGGGCGGTCATGGTTTGGTTGATTCATTACTAATCAGCTATTAACAGCAAGGTAGTTCGACAAAGCGACCGTTTACTGCTTACCTAAACACTTTTGGTAAGCTCGAATTGCATTGGCTAAACCCATTTCAATGGCGTCGACTGTCATGGCATGCCCAATAGAGACTTCAAGCAATTGCGGCAAAGTGGCAAAATGAGTCAGATTATTGAGGTTTAAATCGTGGCCTGCATTTAAACCGATATTAAGATCGACGGCTTTTTCAGCTGCACGATAAAATTGCTGGAATACAGCATCAACATTGTCACTCAAGTCATAGGCTTTCGCATAGGGTCCGGTATAAAGCTCAATGCGATCAGTACCAATTTGTTTTGCCAGTTCGATTTGAACCAGATCTGGGTCCATAAACAAACTAACCCGTGTTCCTATGGCATGAAGCGCCTCAATAATGGGCTTTAAACGATCGCCGTCGACGGTCAAGTCAAAGCCGTGGTCTGATGTTAATTGTGAATTATTGTCAGGTACTAGGGTGCATTGAGCGGGTTTGATTTCTTTCACCAACTCAATAAATCCAGGGTAATCAGTCACACCAGGTCGATCGCTTTTCATTGGCGCAGCGAAAGGATTACCTTCCATATTGAATTCAACATCGAGCATTGCAGCCAAATCAAAACAATCGCTGACGCGAATATGACGTTGGTCAGGCCGAGGATGAACAGTTATGCCATCAGCACCCGAGTCGATGCAAACTTTGGCATGATGTGTCACGCTCGGATATTCGGTATCACGAGAATTACGTATCAAAGCAATTTTATTTAGATTAATGCTAAGGGCTGTTTGAGTCACAAGTTTACGCTCGCTAAATCTGATAATGAAAGCCGGCTAAGGGGTATTAGTTATCGGCTAAAGTGAATAAAGCTTATGTTACTTCGATTTGCAGTTATCATCCATAATATAGACCAAACTATTACTCATAAGACATAATAAAATTAAATTAAAAGTTTTATTATCAAGCAATGGACTTTCCAAGCATTATCAGGGTTTCCAAGTCGAAAGCAGGGCTATTGAAGCACAAATATGATCAAAGCTGTTTCTCGCCTTAGTGCAACTATGCCTTCCTCGAAGATAGTCATGAGTCAGTCCGGGTGCGTTATGCCACTCAGCATAGACGTTAAAAGCATTTAGTTTTTCTATGTAGAGCTTGGCATCATCTCGTAATGGATCAATATCGGCTGAAAACGCAATCGTTGGTGGTAAGTCACTAAAGTCATTCGCTACTAAAGGGTAAAACTCCGGGTCACGAATGGACATTTCAAAATCATCGCAACGCATAGTTCTGTAATATAAAATATCTGCGGTGGTTAACAAGGGTGCCGCAGCATTGGTTTGGTATGAATCTAGATCGAATAGGTCACCTCCTAATCCAGGGTATATAAGCACCTGCCCGAAAGGTTGACGGCTCGTTTTTTTTAAGCGATGACTTAATGCCGCCGCCAAAGTAGCACCCGCTGATGTGCCAACAACAATTGATTTTGGTTTCCAGCAAATATTAAAAGCGTCTGTTACATCGTCAAGATGAACGGGATGTTTGTATTCAGGTGACAGACGATAATCAATAGAAATAGAGGCCAAACCTGTTTTACCACAAAGTTCAGCACAAATGTCGTCGTGAGAATCGAGATCACCCAGAACAAACCCACCACCATGAAGAAAAATTATTTGAGTATCAGTATTAACTTCCGTTAAGGTATTTTGATATCGTCGAATACGAATAGGACCATGACGCCCCGTTACAACTTCATCGGAAGACGTAACACCGGTTGGATAAGGTGAAAAGAAATACCGACAAGCTGCATTTGAGTTAACTCGCTGTTGTTCAATGCTAGTATGGGTTGAAAGATTGCTTGATACCTGAATCATGGTGTCTATAAATTGCTGAACTTCAAGATCGATTTCAAATTGGCTCATTAGACTTTAAATATCAGAGTAAATTTTTTATATTTCAAAAATTAGTTGTCGTAAAGGGCACTCATCGATGCCGCCGCTCGTTTGAGTGATGGCAGGTACTGTCTGAGTAAAGCCAGAGATTTTCGAATAGCGGGCGCATGCATTGCAACGGTAAAACAGATTTCGTTTTTGGCATTAAAAACTGGCACAGCGAGTGCAACCATGCCGGGCACAAATTCTTCATCGTCGATGCCGATACCATCTCGTTTAATCAGTTTTAACTCAGCTTCCAGTTTAACCGGATCTGTTATTGAACGTTCGGTATATTGTTTCAGTGGAGCAGCATAGACTAATTTTTTACGCTGATTTGATGGCATGTGAGCAAGAAAAAGTTTGCCGCTGGCGGTACAATGTAAGGGTAGGTGAGAACCAATTTTCAAATCAATTCGATAAGGCCAGTCACTTTCAACACGATCAAAATAAATAGTATGATCGCCATCGAGCATAGCACAATTACAAGTTTCTTCTATTTCTTCTGACAATGCTCTGAGGATTGCGTGACGGGGTGCAGTTGACGATCGATTAGTCAAAACGTTAAAACTAACATCCTTGAGTTTTGGTCCGATGGTTAATCGTTTGTTATTGGGTTCATACTGAAGATAGCCAGCCTCTTCTAACTGTGAGGTTATTCGATGGACGGTTGGTTTGGGAATGTCTAATTCTTCGAGAAGGTCTGAGACCGTTAGCGCACGTGGTGACGCAGCTACCTTTTCTAAAATCAACAGGCCTCTTAATAACGGCGAATTATTATTACCACCAGACTCATTTTCTGACATTTTACGAAAGGCCTACCTTAATATTAAACGCCTTCAAAATGTATTAAAATGCGCCGTCATTGTTTATATAGACACTAATGAAAACAATTTTTCGTTAGTGCGTTCCTTGTTTACAGATGACTATAACCCCGAAAACTGCACGAGATAAGTCGACAATGGTGGCCAAAAAGCGATTAACACCCAAGCTGCCATTAAAGAAAAGAGATAAGGTAACACATGCTTTACAATCTGAAAATATGGAATGCCAGTAATGCCACTCGCAACATATAAATTGAGACCATAAGGTGGGGTTATAAACCCTATCGCATCACCCACCAGAAAAATAACCGCAAAGTGAATAGGGTCAACACCAGCAGTATAGGCAATAGGCGCTAATATAGGCGCTAAAATTATGGTGTTTGGCAGACTTTCTAACACTGTACCTGCTGCTAATACCAACAGCATGCAAGCAATGATAATGAGCATCGGATCACCTAATGCTGAGATTACATCGCCCAGAAAAACACCGGCCCCGAGTAATGAGAGTATCTGTTGCATTACGATAGAAACAGCAATCAAAGGTGCTAACATACCGGTGATTTGACCTGACCGCATGAGTATTTCAGGCAGGTTCTTTATTTTGATTTCCCGTGTCACTAAAACACCGGCTAACAAACAGAAACCGACCGTAACACCCGCAGCCTCGGTTGGTGAAAAGGCACCGGTATAAATACCGTAAACAACAATAATGATCGCAAAAAATCCAAGATAAGCACGAAGTCCTGACTTCATGATTCGTTTAGGATCAAAGCTGATTATTTTGCCCCAATTATTTCGTCGAGAGATAATGTTGCAGGTCAGCATCATTACAATGACCATTAATAAACCAGGCAACATACCGCCAATAAACAATTCACTTATGGGTAGATTGAGCAAAAATCCGTAGACGATGAAGATAATGCTGGGAGGGATAATAATACCTACCGTGCCGCCAGCTGCAATTGTCGCTGCAGCAAACTTTTTATCATAACCACCCTTGACCAATTCAGGATGCATAATCGAGCCGATGGTTGCAGTAGTACCCGAGTTAGATCCCGATATTGCTGCAAACATGCCACAGGCACCAATCGATGCCATGCCCAAACCGCCACGAGCAAAACCAAGAACGGAATAAGCGAAATCAGACAGTCTTTTAGCAATACCGGCAGCATTAATTAAATCACCTGTCATAATAAATAGAGGCAATGCCAGAAGACCAAAAAAGCTTAAACCTTCAAATAAAGTTGAGCCAATATTTGCCAGTGTAAAGTCGATCACCAAGCTGATACCCGCTACCCAGAAGCCAATCACTAGAAAAATCGGTAAGCCAAGGATAAACAGTGCAGTAACTCCGAGCGAAATGAGTGTAATTAAAAAACTCTGTTCCATAATCGTCTCCTATCCGTTCAATGCGGCTTGCATAATGAAGGCTTCGCCACGACGATATCGCTGGATATCCTGTAACAAATTTTGTAGGGCGCGAATGATAATTAAAGTCCAGGCCACCGGCGTTGCCAAGTAAAACCACCATTCCATGACATCGTCAGTACCCCCAACGATGGCGAAATTTTCGTATGAAAGATAAACTTGTTGAACGGTGAAAAAAATTACAATACAAGCAAACACAATCCACCCTAACGCATCCATTACAAAGCAATAAAACTGTCCGCGATAAGGCAGCATTCGGCGTACCTCAGTCAATGCAAGGTGCGTGCGTGTTTTTAAATTATAAGAAGCGCCAAACCAGGTTAGCCATAGAAAAAGCAAAATAGGAATAGTTGTGCTCCAGGGCGCTTGAAGACTGAAAACGAAGCGACGAATAACTTCGACAAATATAATGCCAGCCATGGCAGTATAAGAAATTATGATGATAATTTTTTCTATATTGCGATCAAACCAAGAAAATAGGTTGCAGATAAATTTCATGTTGGTCACTCTGGATCTGGATTGAACCACTCATGCTATTAACAGAAATAGTCATTGAGAAGCGCTGTTGAATGGTTGGAATGTTTACCCAGAACGGATATACATTCCAACTCTTGGTTTAGAAGCCCGACAGGCCCCTAGCTAGTGTGTGACTACTAGCCTCTCCACCAGCGTTGTGGTTTTACGTTTACAGCTGACATGTCCTTAGGGATTTCGCGTGCAATATCATAAATTTCCTTATAGGTATCATGTCCACCCGACCAACCATTTAAGCGCTCACGCCATTTTTCCCAAGGGGCTGGGACAAACTCAGGTGAACACATTTCTTCTGCTTTTCTTAACTCAGCATCTGATAATGTAGCGACACGTACATTGTTTTCTGCAAAGATCGTTCCTGGCTTCTGTGGCACGGTGCCACCAACAATATCGAACAATGCAGCTTCATTCATGCCCTGAGTGAAAATTTGAGCCGCATAAGCAGATTCCATTACATCATTTTGTAACTTTGATCCGAGCTTATTAAAAACGTCCAGATTAATGGCAGTATGCTCAGTACCGCAAAAGAATTTCAGGTCGACCGCTTGAGATACAACAGGTGCCATACCTGCATAAGCAACGGCACCCATCCAAGTTTCAGCGCCGTCAATCAATCCAGTTTTCAAGGCATCAAGTGTTTCAGACCAGGCCACTGGAACAGGATTAAGCTCCATCAGCTGCATTGCAATACGGCCTAATTGAGTACCAGTAACACGATTTTTAGTGCCTGCAAGCTGTTCTACTGATGTAATCGTGGGTTTATCTTCCCACTTAAGGCCCATTTGTAAACCGCGTAATTCACAATGAGAAAATAAGAACTGCAGATTATGTCGTTTTCTTAATGGTTCGCGCAGTAGGGCTTCACTTTTATGGCTGTATAAAAAATGGTATTGAGCTGCACGAGAAGGAAACATGTAGGCATAATCGAGCACGTTTAAATAAGGTGCGCCACCAGCTGAGTTTTGAGTTGAGGCCGAGAAAATATCGACAATGCCTTGCTGAGTTTTCTTGACACAACTGGTTTGACCACAAATTTGATTACTGCCAATAAATTCAACACGGATTTCGCCATCGGTACGCTCTTCTAGGTCTCTTGCAAAAAACAACTGTCCAGACTTTTGAATATCAAGATTTGTTTCATTAAATCCTGATGCACCAAATTTAAGTTGAAACTTTGGCTCCATGGCATAACGTTTTTTCTGCGTTTCTGCTGCTGCAATTGCCAGGCTGGGTAAGGTTGCACCTGCGCCTAATATGCCTGCGGCTAGTAATGTAGAAGTCATGCCATAACCGGCAGAAACCTTCATGAAATCACGACGTGACACGCCGTTGGAATTATCGGACATTGATTCTTCTCCTCTGTAATATTTATTAATATATCTTTTGTAATTCGCGTTGTTCTTAACCTTTTTAAAAATACAAAAAGCAAGTGTTACGTCTCTATCATTACATCGAGTTTTCGTTAAAAAATACCTTCATAAATCTATCTATTAGGTGCTTTTATGAAACTCTTGGTCTCGATACTACATATTAATTACAACTTTACAACTTTAAAGTAATTTTAATTAAACTAATTGACTCAATAAATGATTGCTATTATGTTATGTAAAAATAACAAATGAATTAAAAATTACCATGCCAAGTTGTGTCACGTCCCAAATATTAACTAAAATAGGCCGTTCAAAGAATGAGTACATAAATGACTGATTTAAAGAAAATTTATGACTATATAGTGATTGGTGCAGGATCGGCCGGGTGCGTTTTAGCGAATCGACTGTCTGCTAATCCCAATACTCGTGTCCTACTAATTGAAGCAGGCGTAAAAGACACGAATCCTTGGATTCATGTTCCGGTCGGCTATTTTAAAACAATGCACAACCCAAAATTTGACTGGTGTTACAAAACTGAGCCAGATGAAGGCATTGATGGAAGAAGCCTACAATGGCCACGAGGAAAAGTACTGGGAGGATCAAGCTCACTTAACGGACTGTTATATGTTCGAGGGCAACGCGAGGACTACAACCGCTGGTCTACTCTGGGCAATAAGGGCTGGTCTTATGACGAAGTATTGCCCTTTTTCAAAAAATCAGAAGATCAAGAGAGAGGTGAGGATGAATATCATGGTGTAGGCGGTCCGCTTAAAGTATCAAATTTGCGTCTTCGTCGGCCAATTGCTGATTTTTTTATTAAGGCCGCTACTCAAATTGGCATCCCTGAAAACTCTGACTATAATGGTGAAAAACAAGAGGGTGTCGGCTATTTTCAACAGACGGCACACAAGGGTCGGCGCTGCAGTTCGGCTAAAGGTTTTCTTACCCCAGTTCAAGGCCGTACTAACTTAACTATAATAACCAAAGCACAAACAACTCGTATACTGCTAGAAGATAAAAGAGCAATTGGCATCGAATATTTAAAATCGGGCCAGCTTCATCAGGTGTCAGCGAACAAGGAAGTTATACTCAGCGCAGGTAGCATTGGGTCACCACAACTGCTACAAATCTCAGGTATTGGTTCAAAGAAACTGTTAGAAAAAGTGGGTGTTCCTCTGGTGCTTGACTTGCCGGGTGTCGGACAAAATTTGCAAGATCATCTGCAAACTCGATTGGTATATAAAACAAGGCAGCGTACTTTAAATGATGAACTTAATAATATTTTCAAGCGCGGTTTGGTTGGGTTGCAATATGCACTGACCCGTACCGGTCCGCTCACATTAGCGGCTAGTCAAGTCGCTATATTCACTAAATCTAGGCCTGAAGTAGAGCGGCCTGATATTCAATTCCATATGCAACCATTAAGTGCAGATAAACCTGGCGATGGCGTTCATAATTTTTCTGCCTTCACATTATCAGTTTGTCAGTTGAGACCCAAGAGCCGAGGTTCAATAGAAATAAAATCAACTGACCCATTAGTATATCCTGATATCCGTCCAGGCTATCTTGCCAATGAACATGATTGTCAGGTTGCCATTGACGGCATTAAAGTAGCACGACGCATTGCCGATGCACCAGCCTTGAGGCCCCATATTATTGATGAGTTCGTGCCAGGCCGACAGTTTGAGACCGATGAGCAACTACTCGAAGCGGCACGACAGTTTAGTCAGACCATTTACCACCCAACCAGTACCTGCAAAATGGGGCCGAATGATGATGATATGGCGGTAGTCAATGAACGGCTTAAGGTCCGTGGCATTCAAAACTTACGAGTCGTGGACGCATCGATCATGCCAGAGATCATATCAGGTAATACCAATGCACCGACCATAATGATTGCAGAAAAAGGTGCCGATATGATTATTGAAGATAACGAATGATAATGAAACAGTGAGGCAAAGAAGCTTTTAAACGATCGAGGTAAAGGGGCGTACTAAAGAGCATTGTCAGGAACACGAACCCAACCTTCCATTAAAACTCTAGCGCTACGACTCATAGTCGCTTTATTAACATACCAAGTTCCGTCAGCTTGACTGACTTTAGCGCCCACCCGTAAAGTACCCGAAGGGTGGCCGAAACAAACACTCTGTCGCTCACCGCCACCGGCAGCTTGATTGACTATTGTACCGGGAATAGCGGCAGCAGTTGCGATAGCGACGGCAGCTGTACCCATCATTGCGTGGTGTAATTTACCCATTGATAACGCCCGAACATTCAGGTCGATATCCGCAGCCGAAATAGATTTTGCGCTGGAAGCAATATAATCTTTTGGACTAGCCACAATAGCTACTTTAGGTGTGTGCTGACATTTTGAAGCTTGTTCAATTGTATCAGCTAAACCCATCGCCACCGCGCCATGAGTTCGGATCACTTCAAACAGGGCCAGTGCTTTAGTGTCGTTATTCATATCGTCCTGTAGCTCAGTGCCGATATAGCCAAGATCCTGCGCTTTAATAAAAATAGTGGGGATACCCGCATTAATCATAGTCACCTTAATGATTCCAACATCGGGTATTGTAAGCTCGTCAATCAAATGACCGGTTGGAAACATGGCGCCGTCTGCGTCTGCTGGGTCGACAAATTCAACTTCTATTTCAGCCGCGGGGAAAGTAACGCCATCGAGGTCAAACCCCCCAGTTTCTTGAACTTCATGGTTTGTTATTGGCACCTGAGCAATAATTGTTTTTTGAATATTGGCCTGCCAAATGCGAACGGTCGCTATACCATTATCAGGTATACGAGCCTGCGCAACCAGCCCGTTAGTGATTGCAAATGGTCCGACAGCAGCACTTAAATTGCCACAGTTTCCGCTCCAATCGACGACTGGTTTGTCGATAGAAACCTGACCGAACAAGTAGTCAACATCATGATCAGGTTGGTTGCTCTTAGATAAGATAACGACTTTGCTAGTGCTCGAAGTTGCGCCGCCCATGCCATCGGTTTGCTTAGCATACGGATCCGGGCTTCCGACAACCCGGAGCAGCAGTGCATCGCGTGCTGCTCCGGGTACTTGCGCCACTTTGGGTAAATCATCCTGTTTAAAAAACACACCTTTACTGGTGCCGCCACGCATATAGGTGGCGGCGATTTTAATTTGAGGGGGCGCGGTTTGATCGTTAAGTTTCATTGCCGCTACGCCACGTTTGACGATTCGAGAAAGTCCTGTGCAAAACGCTGCAACACACCGCCAGCCTCGTAGACTGACACTTCTTCAGCAGTATCTATCCGGCAGGTTACAGGCACCTTCAGGCTCTCTCCGTTACTACGATTAATTATCAGGGTCAATGTTGCTAGCGCTGTGATTTCTCCAGTGACATCAAATGTCTCAGTACCGTCAATATTGTATGTTGCCCTAGTCTCACCTGCTTTAAATTCAATCGGTAATATACCCATGCCCACCAAATTAGTCCGGTGAATACGCTCAAAACCTTCAGCCACAATGACTTCTACGCCTGCGAGCCGAACACCCTTGGCAGCCCAGTCACGCGACGAGCCCTGGCCATAGTCAGCGCCAGCCACAATGATGAGTGGTTGTTTGCGTTCCATATAGGTTTCTATCGCTTCCCACATTCGAGTCACTTTTCCCTCTGGCTCGATACGAGCGAGTGAGCCTTGCTGAATCTCACCGTCTTTGATCACCATTTCATTTAGCAATTTTGGATTAGCGAAGGTTGCTCTTTGCGCAGTGAGATGATCCCCACGATGGGTCGCGTAAGAATTAAAATCCACTTCAGGCAAACCCATTTTAGTCAAATACTCACCGGCAGCACTAGAAGCCAGTATCGCGTTCGAGGGCGATAAGTGGTCCGTTGTGATGTTGTCACCGAGTACAGCTAAGGGGCGCATGCCTTTCATATTTCTTTCATTCGCCAGCGCACCCTCCCAGTAGGGCGGACGACGAATATAAGTGGTTTGCGGTCTCCAGTCGTATAGCGGGCTAACGGATTCAGATGCGCTATCAGATCCAGCGAACATCGGAATATACACTTGCTGGTACTGCTCAGGTTTAACACTCGCCTTAACGACTGCATCTATTTCATCGTCGTCTGGCCAGATATCTTTCAGTGTGACAGGCTGGCCTTTTTGATCAAAGCCAAGCACGTCCTTCTCGATATCAAAGCGAATGGTACCGGCAATTGCATAGGCAACAACCAGCGGCGGCGAAGCCAAAAAGGCTTGCTTGGCATAAGGATGGATTCGGCCGTCAAAGTTTCGGTTGCCCGATAAAACGGCGGTAGCGTAAAGGTCTCTATCGACTAGTTCCTTCTGAATGACAGGATCGAGAGCACCACTCATGCCGTTGCACGTGGTACAGGCAAATCCAACGATACCAAACCCGAGTTGCTCTAGTTCGGATAACAAATTAGCTTCCTCTAAATAGAGTTGAACTGTTTTTGAACCGGGTGCGAGTGAAGTCTTGCACCAGGGTTTTCTTTGCAAGCCAAGTTCATTGGCTTTACGCGCTATCAGACCTGCGGCTATCATGTTGCGTGGGTTACTGGTATTAGTACAGCTGGTGATAGCGGCAATAATAACTGCACCATCTGGCATTAGACCGGCTTCATTTTCAACCTTACCTGCAATACCACGTGCAGCAAGTTCAGAAGTTGGCACTCGTTTATGCGGGCTGGAGGGCCCAGCGATGTTACGAACCACCGATGATAAATCAAAGGTTAATACGCGTTCATATTTGGCGTTCTGTAAGTCGTCAGCCCATAATCCACAGTGTTTAGCGTAAATTTCTACCAGTTTTACCTGTTCTGGTTCGCGGCCAGTGAGCTTTAAGTAGTCAATGGTTTGCTGGTCTATATAAAACATGCCTGCCGACGCACCAAATTCTGGGGTCATATTGGATATGGTTGCTCGATCACCCAAAGTCAATGCGGCCGCACCGTCACCATAAAATTCAAGATATGCTGATACGACTTTCTGATCGCGCAGAAATTCGGTAATAGCCAGAACGATATCGGTAGCAGTAATACCAGGCTGACGTTTACCCGCCAGATTAACACCGACGATATGTGGCAGGCGCATATGCGAGGCTCGGCCCAGCATGACATTCTCTGCCTCAAGCCCACCGACACCAATGGCAAGAACACCTAAAGCATCAACATGAGGCGTATGACTATCAGTACCGACTAAAGTGTCAGGGAAAGCAAGGCCGTCTTGTGACTGAATGACAGGGGACATTTTTTCTAAATTTATCTGATGCATAATGCCATTACCTGGCTGGATGACATCAACATTCTTAAATGCTTTTTTGGTCCAGTTAATAAAATGAAATCGATCGTCATTGCGGCGATCTTCAATCGCTCGATTTTTCTCGAAGGCATCAGCCTCAAATCCACCATGTTCAACGGCAAGTGAGTGATCAACAATTAGCTGCGTTGGTACTACTGGATTAACCTTTGATGGGTCACCTCCTTGTTCGGCAATTGCATCACGTAAACCAGCGAGGTCTACCAGTGCTGTTTGTCCTAAAATATCATGACATACAACTCGAGCAGGGTACCAAGGGAAGTCTAAGTCACGTTTGCGATGAATGATTTGCCCTAGCGAAGCATCAAGCAAGGCTGGATCGCACCGTCGTACCAAGTTTTCAGCTAATACTCTTGAGGTATAAGGCAAACGGTCGTAAGCCCCGGGCTCGATTGTGTCGATAGCTGAGCGCGCATCGAAATAATCGAGATTTGTGCCTGGTAATGGTTTGCGAAAGTTTGTATTCATGTCATACCCCTATAGCAATTTAGATTCGGTCTTCTATCGCTACAAAATCTAAATTTTCTGGCCCAGTATAGTTTGCTGATGGACGGATGATTTTGCCATCTTGTCGCTGTTCAATAACATGTGCACCCCAGCCTGAAGTTCGAGCAATGACAAACAGTGGCGTAAACATATCAATAGGAATACGCATCTGGTCATACGATACTGCAGAAAACCAATCGAGGTTTGGGAACATTTTTTTCATTTCCCACATTGTACTTTCGAGCCTTTCGGCGACGTCGTACATCAACATGGAATCGTTTTCAGCAGAGAGTTTTTTCGATACCCGTTTTATAACGTCGTTGCGCGGGTCGCTCACGGTATAAACCGGATGACCAAATCCAATTACAATTTCTTTTTTCGCAACACGTGATCGAATATCGGCTTCGGCCTCATCGGCTGAGCTATAACGCGATTGGATTTCGAATGCGACCTCATTCGCACCACCATGTTTCGGTCCGCGTAACGCGCCAATACCACCCGTGATTGAGGAATACATATCCGAACCGGTACCCGCGATGACACGACTAGCAAAAGTTGACGCATTGAACTCGTGTTCTGCATACAGAATAAGCGAAATATGCATCGCCTTGACCCAGGACTCTGGTGCTGGTTTGCCGTGCAGCAGGTGCAGAAAATGCCCCCCGATTGAATCATCTTCAGTATTTAGGTCGATACGCTTATTGTTATTGGCAAAGTGATACCAATAAACCAACATCGAACCAAAGCAGGCCATCAGACGATCAATAATATCTCGTGCGGCTGCTTCGTTATGATCGAGTGCCTCGGGGGTTTGACAGCCCAGCGCCGAACATCCGGTGCGCATCACATCCATTGGGTGTGTGCTGGCAGGCAATTGTTCGAGTATAGTTTTCACTGACTGTGGCAAATCGCGCAACAGTTTAAGTTTGGCTTTGTAGGTTGCTAGTTCGGTTTGAGTTGGTAATTTTTCATGAACGATTAAATATGCGACTTCTTCAAACTGACAAGTTTCGGCAATATCGAGTATATCGAAACCACGATAGTGCAAATCATTACCGGTCCGACCCACAGTACAAATCGCAGTATTACCGGCGACTGTGCCTGATAGCGCTACTGATTTTTTAGGTTTAAATCCGGGTGCATTACTCATAATTTCTCCTTAGTTGATTCCTTTATTAAGCATTGTTTTAGTCAGAGAAAAGCTGATCTAAAGTTTTTTCATACTGGTGGTAGTCTAAAAAATCGTATAATTCCATTCGGGTTTGCATACTGTCGACTACATTTTGTTGGCTGCCATCCGCCAGTATGCTCTGATATACCTTCAAAGCGGCCAGGCTCATTGCTCGAAAGGCACTTAGTGGATAGAGCGATAATTTGACACCAACCGATGCTAACTGTTCACTGTTAAAAAGCGGTGTCGCACCAAATTCAGTAATATTGGCTAATACCGGAACACTCACCATTTGGGTCACTTGCTGGTATTGCTCCAGTTCGTTAATCGCTTCAGGGAATATCATGTCGGCACCCGCCTCAACACAGGCGGCTATTCTATCCAACGCCGAGTTCATACCCTCAACGGCGAGCGCATCAGTTCGTGCCATGATGACAAAGCTATGATCTGTTCTGGCATCAACAGCAGCCTTAACCCTATCAACCATTTCAGCTTGTGTGACGATGGCTTTATTCGGTCGATGACCACAGCGTTTTTGCATGATTTGATCTTCAATATGAATGCCAGCAACGTTGGCGCGAGTCATCTCACGAACACAACGCGCAATGTTGAAAGCGCCACCCCAACCCGTGTCTGCATCGACCAATAATGGTAACGAGGTGGCATCAGTAATTCGACGCGCGTCTTCAAGTACATCATGAAGTGCTGAGATACCCAGATCAGGTGTGCCAAGCGAGCTGGCAGCAACCCCACCGCCAGACAAATAAATAGCTTTATGTCCGCATTTTTCAGCCATGATCGCACTATAAGCGTTGACCGTTCCAACCACTTGAAGCGGATTGTTTTGCTCGACTGCCTGACGAAGTTTATCGCCAGACGAGGTGTGCTTGTTTGGTATAGCCTTATTCGAAATGGGATCAGTCATTTTGTAACTCCAGTATCTTCTTAACAATTTTCCATGCACCACTAATATGGCGGCGCATTAATAATTCTGCAAGTTCTTCATCACGCTGTTCGATTGCAATGGCGATTTGACGGTGTTGAGCGAGTGCCTTTGCAGGCCGGGTCGGTTGTTGACCTGACTGATAACGACACATACGAATGAGCTGGTAGAGCTCACCGTTTAAATTTTCCAGAATCCACTGATTTTGACTAGCGTTGGCAATGCGGTGGTGAAAGTCAATATTGCCTTCTTCTTGAAGATAAGCCTTGCCGTCAGATTCTGAAATAGCTTGCTCATGTGAATCGAGAAGATTTTGCAGTGACACAATGGCCTCATCGCTCATATGTCTCGCAGCTAATCGAGCGGCCATACCTTCAAGCGCCTCACGTGCGGTGTAAATATCGTGCATGGTTTTGATGTTGAGGGTTACAACCCGAGACCCTGCATGAGGGACGCGCAGAATCAGTTTCATTTGTTCAAGGCGATGGATGGCTTCGCGCAATGGACCGCGACTAATGCCATACTTTAATGCCAGTTCCGATTCTACTATTTTGCTACCTTGGCTCAATTCGCCTCGGATAATCTCATCTTTAATGGACTCATAGACTTTACCAGCCAAGGTTTTGGTCTGTGTAGGGCTAATAATAGGTGTTTTTTTATCTGCTTCAGTCATATAATTGTTGACAATAATTGCTTTATAGTTGCTTTATCGACGTATTTTGCGGTAAATAATTAGTAATTGTCAACAATAAATAAATTTAAGGTTTTAATTTTTGACGTCTTATGGCCAACCAACATAGCAACAGTACCAATCTGTGTGGATTAATTTTGAGCATTACATTATTTAATACTAAGGGTGATAACGACATAAGGAAAAAATTATAAGGTATATTGCCTAGTTACCGTAAAATACTAGTTTAAGTGTCCAAAACTTACGCTCAATTACTATTCAATACCAAACCAATCACAAAAAAGCATGATGCTTTACCATAGGGATCAGAGAGGATATCCATGTCAACTGTAACTATCATCGACGACGAGACGGGCAAGAAAGTACAAATGCCTTTGCTCACTCCTACCAGTGGCCCAAAAACTATCGACATTAGCACGTTATATAAAGAGCTGGGTTATTTCACTTATGACCCCGGGTTCATGTCTACCGCTAGTTGCTCCAGTGCCATTACTTTCCTCGATGGCGATAAAGGCATTCTGCAATACCGTGGATATCCAATCGAGCAGTTGGCAGAGCACAGCAACTATCTTGAAGTTTGTTATTTATTATTAAATGACAAGCTACCCAATCAAGCAGAACTAACAGAGTTTGAAACGGACATCACTAACCATACAATGCTTCATGAAGCATTAAAGAGCTTCTTCAGTGGTTTTCGTCGTGATGCGCACCCGATGGCTATTATGGTCGGTGTTGTAGGTGCATTAGCCGCTTTTTATCATGACCACATGGACATCAAAAATCCTGAGCATCGTAAGATTACTGCTCACCGCTTGCTGGCTAAAATGCCAACAATTGCCGCTTGGAGTTATCGTTTTGCGACGGGTAAGCCTTTTGTTTATCCGCGTAACGATTTGAATTACACCGAGAATTTCCTACACATGATGTTCTCTATGCCAAGCAACGATTACAAACCAAGTCCGTTACTGGCTAAAGCGCTTGATCTGATTCTTATTTTGCATGCCGATCATGAGCAAAATGCATCGACATCTACTGTCCGTTTAGCTGGCAGCTCTGGTACCAATCCATTTGCAGCTGTTGCTGCTGGTGTTGCGACACTTTGGGGGCCAGCGCATGGTGGTGCAAACGAAGCGGTGATTCGGATGCTGATTGACATCAATGAATCAAACAAGCCGTTGCAATCATTTATTGATCGAGCCAAAGATAAGAAGGATAGTTTCCGACTGATGGGTTTTGGTCATCGTGTGTATAAAAATCACGATCCGCGCGCCACCCTTATCCGCGAGATCTGTCACAAATTATTAGACGAAATGGAGACAACCGGCGAACAGCAAAAAATGCTCGAAACCGCAATGGCACTAGAAAAAGTAGCGCTCGAAGACGAATATTTTATAACTCGTAACCTCTACCCTAATGTAGATTTTTATTCGGGTATTATCTTCCTCGCCATGGGTGTTCCAATGAACATGTTTACGGTCATGTTTGCAATGGCCCGAACGGTGGGCTGGGTTGCGCAATGGAACGAAATGATATCTGAGCCAGGTTATAAAATTGGTCGTCCAAGACAACTCTATACCGGACCCATTGACCTAGACTATGAATCTATTGATAAACGTGATTAAGCCCCAAACTATTAATAAGTGAATTATAAGTCCGATTGCTAAGCCCAATGGGCAACCTACACAGTAGAGAGAACATTATGTTACAGATATACCGAGACCACACTGCCGAGCGCGCTTTAGAAGGTATTCCACCGAAACCTCTAGATGCACAACAAACAGCTGATTTAATAGAGCTCTTCAAATTGCCCGATGCCGGTGAAGAAAACTATATGCTGGAATTGTTAACTCGGCATGTGCCCGCAGGTGTTGATGAAGCAGCCTATGTTAAAGCGGGATTTTTAGCCGCGATTAGTTCAGGCGAGGTAACGTCACCATTAATCAATCCTGTAAAAGCGATCGAAATTTTGGGTTCTATGTTAGGTGGCTACAATATTCAACCATTGATTGCTGGTCTAGATAATGAAGCAACAGGTGCTGCAGCCGTTAAAGCGCTTTCACATACCCTGCTAATGTTTGATGCCTTCCATGACGTAAAAGAAAAAGCAGATGCTGGAAATGCCTATGCCAAACAAACGGTCGAGTCTTGGGCCAACGCAGAATGGTTCACCAGCAAGCCGGCACTCGCCGAAAAGGTAACGGTTACAATATTTAAAGTACCGGGCGAAACCAATACCGATGACCTATCGCCCGCACAAGATGCTTGGTCGCGTCCTGATATTCCGTTACACGGTAATTCAATGTTAAAAATTGCACGTGAAGGTGTTGCCGAAAATCCATTAGAAACAATCAAAACATTAAAGGAAAAAGGTTTTCCTGTTGCTTATGTTGGTGATGTTGTAGGCACGGGTTCTTCGCGTAAATCAGCCACTAACTCAGTACTTTGGCACATGGGCCAAGACATTCCTTTTATTCCTAATAAGCGTAACGGTGGCTATTGTTTCGGTACTAAAATTGCACCTATCTTCTTCAATACAATGGAAGACGCTGGTGCATTACCCATCGAAATGGACGTTTCACAAATGGAAACAGGCGATGTTATTGACGTCTATCCTTTTGCAGGAAAAGCCACTAAACATGATAGCGACGAAGTCATCGCAACGTTCGAACTCAGTACGAATGTTTTAAAAGATGAAGTTCAAGCTAATGGTCGTATTCCACTCATTATTGGCCGTGGACTCACTGGCCGAGCGCGTGAATCTCTGGGCTTACCCGCCAGCGAAATATTTGAAGTACCCGAAGCCAAGGAAGACAGCGGTAAGGGATTTACACTGGCTCAAAAAATGGTCGGCAAAGCGTGTGGCGTAAAAGGTGTCCGTCCCTACATGTATTGTGAACCAAAGATGACTACAGTTGGCTCACAAGACACAACCGGCCCGATGACGCGAGACGAGCTGAAAGATTTAGCCTGTCTAGGTTTTTCTGCCGACCTAGTGATGCAGTCCTTTTGTCACACAGCACCCTATCCTAAGCCAGTTGATGTGATTACACATCATACGCTGCCAGATTTTATCCAGACTCGTGGTGGCGTGTCGCTGCGGCCTGGCGACGGTGTCATTCACTCGTGGATGAACCGCATGTTATTACCCGATACGGTCGGGACCGGGGGTGATTCTCACACGCGTTTCCCGATTGGTATTTCATTTCCTGCGGGCTCTGGTTTAGTGGCATTCGCTGCTGCAACTGGTGTCATGCCACTGGATATGCCTGAATCAGTTCTAGTTCGTTTCAAAGGAAAAATGCAACCAGGTATTACCTTACGTGACTTGGTCAACGCAATTCCGTATACCGCCATTCAGCGCGGATTACTAACAGTTGAAAAGAAAGGCAAAAAGAATGTTTTCTCTGGTCGCGTGCTCGAAATCGAAGGCTTGCCACAGCTCAAAGTCGAGCAAGCATTTGAATTATCCGATGCCTCGGCAGAGCGATCATCTTCAGGCTGCAGTGTAAAACTAGACAAAGAGCCCATCATCGAATATATGAACTCAAACATCACCATGTTCAAGTGGATGATTTACGAAGGTTATGGTGACGTGCGTACGATCAAACGTCGTATCGAAGAAATGGAAGCCTGGTTAGCAAACCCAGTATTAATGGAAGCAGACAGTGATGCTGAATATGCTGAAATTATTGAGATTGATCTAAATGAAATCAAGGAGCCTTTGCTCGCTTGTCCCAACGATCCTGACGACATTAAGACGCTGTCAGATGTTGCCGGTACGACAATTGACGAAGTCTTCATTGGTTCTTGCATGACTAACATTGGTCATTTTCGTGCAGCGGGTAAATTGCTCGAAAAACTAGAAGGGCCGGTTGCAACTCGACTATGGATTGCACCACCCACCAAAATGGATGAAGCGCAGTTAACTGCCGAAGGTTATTACAATATTTTTGGTCGTACTGGTGCTCGTACCGAAATGCCAGGCTGTTCTCTCTGTATGGGTAATCAGGCCCGAGTTGCAGCCAACAGCACAGTGGTTTCGACGTCAACTCGAAATTTCCCCAATCGTTTGGGCGCTGGAGCCAATGTCTATTTGGCGTCAGCAGAGTTATCGGCAGTTGCGTCCATTATGGGTAAGATTCCGACCATGGAAGAGTACATGACCTACGCAAATGAAATCAACACCATGGCCGACGACGTTTATCGTTATCTCAATTTTAACGAAATGGACAGTTACATGACGGCAGCAGAAAGTGCGTTTCCGGTGAAAGTTGTTTAGAGGATAAATTAAGCTTAATAGGCTTCACTAGTAAGGACTTAAAGGCGCTCATTGAGCGCCTTTTTTATGGCCGTATTCGACATTTAATTAATTTATTGCGTGAAATAATTCATTCTAAAAGCTGCGCTAAAATTTCGGCTACAACTGAGGTAAATATAAAAGGTATATTATCAACGATTGACCCCTAGGTTTGTGCTGAGCCTTGCGGCGCTCGCCCGGCGCGGTTTGTATTAGCAGGAGACCCCCTGTCGGGCATGGGGGTTTCCTGCCTATCACTTTACGGATTCGTCCGAATATTCACATCAATAGGCACACAGGAAGTACTGCGTGGCGACATTGCTGTCGGCTTGCCCGTCATTGGCCACCCACTGAAACGAGTCATGCCCGCCGATCAAGCCGTGGCAGCTGACGCTCCACTCCCCCGTTACCGAGTTGAACTCTGAATTAAGCACCTGGTTCCCGATAGCACCTAAGCTGTCGTCGATGATTCTGAAAGTCAGTTCGTCTTCTTCGGCATCTTCAGCGAAGAGGTACCCGTTATGCGCGTTATCCTCGCCCGGCTGGTCAGATATATTTACTGGTACGAACCCTTCAGGGCCGTCATACGCAACGGGGGGCGCGTTCCCCCCCCCCCCCCCCCCCC